>Ga0255040_10000011_pt1 | contig 38187 bp, 71 predicted proteins | sample BC1_12_2_MG_FD_181711 | JGI IMG/M metagenome (GOLD analysis project Ga0255040, IMG submission 181711) | Seawater microbial communities from Strait of Georgia, British Columbia, Canada - BC1_12_2 | ecosystem: Environmental > Aquatic > Marine > Strait | place: Canada: British Columbia | collected... | reverse complement strand
CCAAACCTAATGCTGCTATAATCGCTCCTATAGGTGTTGCTATAAAGGCTAAAGCTCCTTTAGTCATAGCTTGGAAACCACTAACAGCTCCCCCCATAGCAGGGTTAACGCTAGATAAAGCCCCCCCGTAATCTCCTACACTTCTAGTAAAAGTGCCTTGCGCTTCTTCTGCCTTTTTTAAAGACTTAGTTTGCTTGACTATCTCCTTTTCAAGCGAGGCGTAATCCTTTTTACCTTGCTTTGTAGCAGTGTTTACGTCACCGATAGCCCTCTTATTTGCTGCTAAGGCTGCCTTTTGAGCATTCAAAGAGTTGTTAGTGGACTTTATTTGTTGTGCTGAAGCCTTTTGAGCCTGTTTTTGCTTATTTAGTTCAACATTATTCTGAGCTATTTGAGCATTATTCCTATTTATCTCATTAGAATTGGCTTTATAATCTTTATTTAACTCTTTATTAACCGCTAATATCTCTTTATTTGCGTTCTTTAAATCATCTACAGCCTTAGTTTGCGCAGTTAACGCCTTCCTTGCTGCTGAATTATCAACTACTACTTCAATTATTATCTGTTCGTCTGCCATTTTATGCTATTAATACCAATTCAACTTTAGTTACACCCCCAGAATTAGGGCGGTAATCACTTATTTTATTTATGTAGAAGTAGTTGTTTAGTGATCCTCCTAAATAAACAGGAGTAAAGAAGTCTAGGTTATTTATATCTCTCTCATTTAGTAAGAAATAAGCTGTTAACCTTCTAGGAGAGTTTAGTATCCTAACGAAATCCTCATAATAAGTTGTTATTAAATTCTTGTGTTGAACAGGGAATATAGTATCCCCAAAAGATAGGTTCTGATTAACGCTATCTATATCATCTATACCTGTAGTTCCAAGATTAAAGTAAGTAAATGGAACGGATGTAACATTCGTAGTACTCAAGAACCCGAATATATTAATGCTAGTAACTAACCCGTTGAATATATCAGACACAGAGATGTCTCTTATACATATAGAGCATCTAGGTAATGGATCTACATCTGGTTCTAGATTATCAACAGCAGTCGAGGAGTACCGAGGAACATACATTAACGTGGCGCTATCTAAGAAAGATCTTACGTTCCCACTAGCAATAAACTCACTATCAAATATTTCTTCTTGGTTACTTATGAAATCATTATCTATATTAAAAGATCCATTACCTAAAAATGGAGGTATGTTTGGAAGTATAATATTCTTTCCAGAGTCTTGATTCTCCTTATAAACAAGTAGATTAACTTTACCGTAATCACTGACTAGCTCTGTGTAGTCTATTTCTAGTTCTTTAGACTTGTCAATCTTGTCAGTCCAATCTATAGCTTTGTTTACATTATTCTTTACATCCTCAAACCTATTTAAGTAAACTGTCTTACTTATATTATCTGCTGTGAATATAATACCAAATTGATTAAATATAGTTTGTATAAATCCTTCTTGACTTATATCAGGCATAGTAGACTTTATGTCTATCTCCATACCTTCAACAATATTATCCTGTGCTGTTATTGAAAACTGAGTGTTCTGAGAGTTATTGATTCCTGTACCTATCTTAACAACATCTACAGTATCACTTGTATTTAATACTGTTGTGTAGTTAAGTAGATTGTCACCAGTAAGACTACTAGCAACAACGACACCGTTAATCCTTATGCTGAATATATCCGTAACTCCCCCTGCTGCATTTACCGCTGCTGCTATAGTCGCTGGGAATATCTCACTAGCAGTGTACACACCTGTAGCACTATTGTAATTTCCGTATAAATTACTTTCACCATTAACTATATCAAACTGTATAGGCACTCCGTTTACGTAAGGATAAGACAAACTAAGGTTAGCCTTAGAAGATAACCCGTTCAAAACCTCATCACCTAATGATATGTTCTTTATACTAAAAGGTAGTATATGACTTAAGAATATAGGATCCATAAATATACTTCCATCTACCTTCCAACCTATGTCACTAAACATAGACCTTATTAAGGTGTGGGAATACATCGCTGGCATCCAATTAAATATGTTAGAGTTAGGTGGTGGGACGTCTACAGATCTACCGTACTCGATCATAGGATAGATGTAACCCTCGGTATTAGTAAAGCTAGCAGCAATGTTAGTAGTATTCCATATATGGTTATATTTCTCTAAGTTAAGATCACTTAAATTCCCTGATCCTATTAAGTCAATCCATTCAGTGTTACCACTAAAGAAACTAACACTAAAACTAGAATCCTCTTCATTATAATCTTCTACCTGAATTACACCATACTCAACATCTAGCCCAGATATTGCTATCCTAGCATCACTAGATTTAGTAGGCTTAAACTCAGATATAAAATTAATCTCATTAGCGTAGCCAAATATCTTATTATTAGTAGCCGTGCTAGGCACTTTGAATTTATTCGAATAGTTTCCCTCACGACCCTCAATACTAGCCATATCATTAACCGCAAGTACTAGACTTACAACCTCGTTAGGGTACAGGTCTAAAGGTTGACCATTTACTATTAACTCTACCATTTATTTATAGGACAATTTTCATCTTCAACTCTTAACTTCATTTGCTTAAAGCACCCACACTCTAAACAAGTTAACTTACCACTACTTTCACACGCTAAACATTCTTTATTCCTAGAACTATACAGCTTTTGATTATGCCTAAATATAAAGAAGCATAAACCCTTAATAATACTACTGGCTTTGGATCTGAATATTTGGATACCTAATGTTAAATCTAATAGTGTGTAACGTTTCATCGTCTCCATCGTTAAATAATAATATACTGTCACTGTCTACAATTACTGTTGTCTTTTTTAACCCATCTATAACTTGCACTTTAGGGCTGTACTTTATAGTGCTAATTGCTAAGACCTCATCCTCGTTTAGGTACTGGCTAAAAACCCCCACCTCACTATAAGCACTAGAGTTTATTACATCCATCTCAGTATCACCATTAATGAAGTTATTATCCCAATCATTAAAGATGTTCCTCTTTATAGTTTCTTTAGATTCTATATTAAGATTATAGTCTTTTTCCGCTGTAAATTTCCAGTAATCCCACCCTCCTAACTCGTTAAGCCAAGTTAAGTATATTCCTTGATTTGAGCACGAACTATCTACGTTAATAGTCTTAGTCTCAGATAAATTACATTGTGTTACCCCCGTAAGATTGTATTCTATTTTACTCGTTAAATCATTAGATACATCAACACTCATTCTATACAGACCATCATCCTTATAATCTACATACCCGTTAGCTACATCAAGCTCATTGCCAAGTGAATCAAACTCAGTCTTCTGGAATCCTATTAGACTTGAATCATAAGTATCATACTTAACGCCTAAGTAGGCTTCTATCTGCCAATTTAAACATTTTTCTATTGGGTTATTCATCGCTATAAATTCAGATATAACACCATCGAACCCTGCGAAGCCTAAGAACCCTCCCATATCTAAAGGAACGCCTATCAAAGATCCAGACCACACTAATTCGTTATTAAATAATACACTAGAATCTGATCCATTAGATACTATCTTTATCACATAATCTTGATCTAAAGTTATAGGTATAAAAATAACATCATTACCATACTGTATTACTATATCCGAAGGGTCTGAAGGGTCTAATGGGTTTAGTAAAAACATACTCAATCCATTAAGCTGGAATATAAGGTAACTCCCTACTGTGTATTCCATCCTAAGTACCAAATATAGAGTATATAGTTCCCCAACTAAGAACGGACTTGTAACCAATCTCTGACTTATGCCGTCGTATATAGCAGACTTATTATTATTAACACCGAAAGACGTTACAGTAGGCTCATTCCCTACAGCCCCTGTTCCCATAACATTACCCGTCCTGTCATCCCAAGATAAAATAGGTGTGCCATTAGCCCCCAAGTCTTCCCCGTTAAACCATACAGCAGCTTGATTCGCTAACTCTGATTCATCTAATAAGTTATTATTTAAAATCATAGATAAAGAAAAATAATCTCCTTTAAATAACGTAGGAGTGTTGAAGTTTGTCATAAACTTACTGTCAGCTCTACCTGATATGTAATCATACATATTACCACCTCTACTGTTCTGAAATTGCAATGAGCTATTTGAAGCCCAGAATGTATATTCGCAAACGCTAGGTAAAATTATTATATTGTTAACTGTAACATCACTTACAACAACGCTATTTCTATAGAAGTGAAACCCAACATATTTGTAATTACTAGAAGGGACAACTAACCCCGATACAGTTAAACTATCTATGCTAGAGTCAGATAGTAATATATTATAATTTAATAAGTCATTAGTTCCATAGACTACAAAATTGGAATACTTATCATTGGATCTAGTTATATCTACACTTACACTATATTCTATGTTAGCGACTAGGTTTAACTCCTGATATATAACTGTTGACTTTCTGAGTGTACCTAAATTACTCTTAGCTAAACCAGCGTCCCAGATAAAAGGCTCACTAGGTATAGCATCATCTACCTGAGTCCAATTTGCTAAGTCCGTTACAAAGTCTCCGTTTATAACTTTATCTTGACCGCAGTCATCAACCTCATCTATTTCATAGTCGGTGTAGAATGTTTCTATGTTTCCTGATACATTTTGATCATACCCCTCTCTCCATTCTACATAAAAACCAGTAAAGAAATTTAGGTCTATCCCTTCAGCTAATGAGTTTTCAGCACTAACGTCTGCTTTAATGACTCCACTAAACGATGCTATTATATTATTATCAGGGTCTGGAACAGATCTTAAAGTACCTACATTTGAGATTGGTTTAGTTAAATTCTCTTTATGCCATAATGGTAAACCGCTATAAACCCTCACTTCAGTAAAGTAGTTATTATAATACTTCTGCATATCCACTGTAACTAACGCAGAGTCATAAGACACAAATAACACGTAAGAAGTATCGCTAATCTTCTCTTTAATTCGCCAGACTCCATTAAACGATTCTATATTACAGTCAGTTAGATTAACGGTCTCATCACCAAGTATATTAGTAATAGGGTTTAATATGTCTAGCTGTAAGAACCCCCTATTATTAATTGGCGTTGCTGCCTCTATAGCATCCACAGTGTTAGTAGGGAATAAATCACTACTGAACTTGTATTGAATAGGAAGGTTTACGGCATTCCACGTACTGGTAATGCTATCTATATCCTTTGATGGTCTACTTGTTACCGTTAATGCCATTATTCCTAATATCTTTTATTATTATTATACTCAACTCTTTAGCTAGACTATCCGTTAATACATTTATAGGATCAGTAACAAGCCCCTTAGTCCCTTTGTACCCATCCCTATTAATCTTTCTCCATATAGGATAGAATGCACTCTGATCAATTCCTCTTATCCTCATCCAATCCCTCAAATCCTTCTCCCAAGATCTAGTAGATCCAGCGTTCTTAGTCTTACCCCTACCGAACTCTAGCGACTCTAAAACACTAGAACCGTACATAGTACCAGTAACCCTATCTGATTCAACTTTAGATGTAATCCTTATAGATTTAGAAGTCTTGCCGCTCGCATTTCTTCCACTAGAAGCTAAGTTGCTTTGTATTGACTTCTTAGCTAACTCTAAAGCTTTAGTTATTGCGACAGATATATCTTTGTTATCCACGATAATTAGGAGGTTTAGGAGGATCAACTCCCTCCCTAATAACTCTTTGGGGTGGTGGCGTTGGCTTCTTTAATTTATTCTTATTTTTTGTGCCCATAATATTTATTATTACTACTCTTATTATACCACTTTATTCCATCACAAGATTTCTCTAATGACTCTAGATGTTTATATAATATCAACTTTGTTAAACTCCCCATATCTAAATAATTCCTTTTAAATCGACTTTATTATTTTGGATATTATTCATATAATAAAACTACCCCATTAAGAAAGCTCCTTATACAAAACATTGAGTCTATCAAAGTCAACCTTATTCCCCTCATAGGTTCTGTCATTTGATAACGCAATCCTATTTATAATTTCTTTTACCTCAGTTATCTTATCCTCCATATCTTAACAATCTACACAGTAATCAATATTATCGGGGCTTACTATACTCATAGATATACCAACCCCTACTAATCCGTTTGCTGTTTGGTTAATATTAGTAGTGCTATCTGCTGCACTAACTGTAAGCGTCCCCCTACTAGGCTTAACGTCTTGCATAGCCGTTATAAACGTAGCTCCTAACTCATCTAATGTATAATGGTTGTTGTTCTTATCCTTCAATGAATCATCTATATCAGACTTAACCCAAATCATATACCCAGCAGATATAGTGCTTATAGTCATACTAGACATAGGAACTTTAACGGTACTCTTAATAGTTTGTACGTCGTCTCTAATCCACCAAATCAAAGGAAGTGGTGGTTGTTTATTTATAAGATAAAGATTCATCTCTGAGGTTGTGCCAGTCTCATAAGAGAATTGAGCGTCAAACCTAGAGTTAAAGCTCTTAGCTATCTCTCTGTTAATATAATCTAATTCTTTTAGTAACATACTTTATATCTAAAGGCGTTCGTCTACGTACACGATTGGGTCTAATTATTTTTACCTATGCACAGGTTTAGACTTACTGTATGACCTCTATTTCTTTTGTTTACTCCTTACTATCTCTTCGTAATCCTTAGTACACTTACTAACCCAACTCCTTAACTGCAACTCATTATAAACTTCATAAACAGATAAACCTAATATTTCTTTTTCTTTAATCAAATCTCCCCCACTTAATTGAGATGATATGGTTTTAAACCCAAATATTTCTGGAATCCTATCGAACCCAGCCATCTTTTGATCGTTAGTGTAATTAGAATTTTTAGATCTTAGTACGTTCCATTTCTCAATTCGTTCAATCTCTTCAAAAAAAAACCAGCTGCCTGATATACTTTAGTGCAAGGCTGTTCATTAAACACCTTGGCTAACTCCATCGCTTTAGTGTAATCATAATCACCGTCTGTAATAGTCTGATAGTAACTAGCGCAGATCAAAGGGTAAATACTATACACGTCATCATTGTTATCTTGAGCTTCCTTCTGAAGGTCTTTATATAATCCTATACTAAGAACCCCTATATCTTCAGGGAAATTAAACACACCCTTATCACCCATTATGAAATTAACACTACTACTGCTAGTCTCATCCCAATTAGTTGACCAGGATAGTTTATTCTCTACCCACACATAGAAGTCTGCCAATTCAGGATACTTGTTAAACATCTCGTAAGGTATGTTAGTGAGTATTGATATCCTCTTTAATACATCCTCCTCTTTACTTATAAGATGGAACTGATTAAACGTTACATCCTCCCAAGATTCAGGCACTTCAACATCTAAGTCTTGCTGTTCTGTTATTTTTACATTAAGGGATATCATTAGAAATACCCTAAAGTAAACTTATACCCACTACAAACTAATCCTATTAACGCACCTATAGTCCAGCATAAGAATAAGGACAACCCTAATAGAGTAATCCCATACAATCCTTTCTTTAACAATTCTTTAATTTTATTTACCATCTTGTTGTTGTTTTATTTGCCTAAATGTTCAATAACTTCTTTCAGGAATATCTTTAAGTCATTTATAGAATGGCTCTGTTCCTCTATTTTAACAAAATCAATATGCTCATATAACTTACCCACATCCACCCTTATAATATCTTTACCATCATCTAGTACAGAAATCTTAAAAGAAGATCCTCTTAAATTAATCCTATTGCTTTTTGTTGTTGTTACTTCTACCATCTTGTTGTTGTTTTGCTTATTTTAATAGTTAAAGATACAAAATATTTTGAACTATACTACCACCTTGTTGTAGATTTCCCTATTTCAAAAAACTCCAATTCCATAAAAGCATCCATTACATCTGGTGATTCCCCGTTAAGGTATGTTTTCTGATCTGATTTATCGTTTATCCGTAGCTTACCATCGTGATCTGCCTTAGCCTTTTTAATCGCCTTCCTCTCAAACAACAACCTTTCTCTTAAGGTGTGCTTATCATCATACTTCTTATTAGCAGCACTTGGATGTATATAGTAATCTCCATTTAAAACAGAATCTCCTGACCTATAGTAGCACTGTGTTTTGAGATTAGGATAATTCTGATCCTTACCCTTTACCTTTAAAGCCTTACTCCCGTTCTTAAACTCTTTAGCGTTAGGAATAAACCCATCAATAAATCCACCTACACCATCATTATCAAACACTATATTACTATTTGATGCCTTATGTTTTTTAGCTAAATCTTTTATTGCATCCACAACCTGCTTGCCATTAGACTTATTCATTACTATGAAGTCTATTAGTATTTTACCGTCCCAAACAAAAACTATAAACTTATCACTTCCTTTGAGCGCTATATCAGCAGTGATTCGCTTAACCCCTCCTTTAACGTGTTCATTAGTGAACATATCCTTAAATGAATCATAATCATAAATATCAATATCGTTGGCTGATACTTTCCAATTACCCTTAAGCAATTGCTTTTTTACTTCTTCTGGTTGCGCGTTTAGATTACCTAAGTATGCGGGGTTAACTTTTAATAATTCTTGGTTGTCATATATGCTCCCCCCTATAAATTCAATCGACTTTATAAACTCTTTAGGGTCTATGTTTGATTTTTCCACAAGAGGCTCGAGCACGTGCATCCCTTTATTAATTACCTCCTCTTTAGTGCTACCCCAAATATAATTATCGTTATCAACCATAAAATAACGCTTAACCCCCTGTCTCTCTGGTATAGGATACCCGTCCTCGCCTATCCACCAATCTATTAAGTCAGCTACCCAACTATCAGGATCAGGATTACAAGTAGCTCTTATATAAGGCTTAACTCCAGAAGTAGATCTATTACGAGTTAGCATATAAAAAAACATCTTCTTAGTAAAATGTGTTAACTCATCAAATACAATTAATGGTATTTCTGATCCCTGCCAATCGTATATATTTTTTTCGTGTTCTAGGTGAGAAAATTTAATCTTAGCACCACTATTAAACTTCCATTCGAGTATTGAGCTCTTTGGCTCTGCACCATCTATCAAAGTATACAACTTCTGTGAAGCATCCCAAAGACCTCCCTCGGCCCTAATCATTGGAGATGTTCTTCTAAAAAATACAGCCCCAAAATCCTTTTTATCTATATGTCTTATCGGCTCTAGTAATAAACAAAAAGTCTTACCCACTCCAGCAGCCCCTCCGCCTATAACTATGTCGGCACTTGATCCTAAAGCATTTAATTGATACCCTTCTTGAGGTTCAACAACTTTATTCTCTATCATTTTTAGGGATCTTAAACTCAGTAACTATACTCAAAGGCTTCTTATCATCACCTATTAGCTCAGTCCTAGCAAGCTTAGGTCTAAAAAACTCTATGATCGCATTGAACTTATCCATAGCCTTAAGTTTAATGTCTTCGTTCTCTGATCCCATTAGAGATCTTAAATTTGCTTTGTATAGCTCGATACCCTCACCAGTTACCCACTCACCAATTTCGTTCCAAGCTGCTGTTTTCTTATTTACAGACCCCTCAACTCTACCTTTAGGATTACCACTTTTACCTTTTACGAATGCCATTGTTGATTATTGTTGTTTGCAATAAATATACTTAATTATTATTTAACCTATATTACGGAACAAGAAACAGTAGTCTCAGTCTCTCTACAACGGTGAAGATCTACATATACTAAATGCTGTCCAATCCCTTTAAACTCTTTCCCATCATTATACTTGTTGCAAAGTATATCAATAAACTGAGCCTCACCAGAAGCATTAATTTTATTAAGCTCCTTCCTCATTATCATTCTTATTATGTATCTTATCATAACCCTTAACTACTTAATTCCTCTAATTTCTTTACTTCTTCATCTGTAAATAAAACATCACTTTGGTAGAGATTGCATTTATCTATAAAATCAACACCCTCACATTGCGAAACGTGTTCAATGTACTTCCTTAATAATTCTTCCATTATTTCCCATAACCTTTAACTATTTCCTTTAACTCACAACTCATACTTACATTGACTTATCCAATGTAGTAGCGAATTTGGTAAGTATTGGAGTTCACCATAATACATTTCTTCAGCTAGAGCATTAAACTTATTCTCAATAAGCCCACCTATCTTTGTATCTGGTAATTCAGCTATTAACCTATCCATATTATCCATTTCGTTGTCGTTAACCTCTTCGCTAGTCATTTTTTCGAACTTGATTTCTAGCTTCTTAAATTCTTCAATAAACGTACTTTTCATAATTATATTTTTAAGATAAATTTATTATATCATCTACTGTCAACTCTATTAACCTTTGTTCTATCTCTGCGTTAGTAGAACCTAAATTTGGGTGTATTAAAGTAGGAGGATAATCCTTTTCATATAACCCTATTACTATTTCTTTATCACCTCTCAGTAATCTAATATCAATCATACCTCCAACACAAGATGAGAAGTAACCATTATTAGTATACTTCTTGTATTCGCTCCCTATCTTTCTAAATGGCTCAAATCCTTTACTTATTAAATCTTCTATTAATTTCATAATTATCTATCTATACAATTTATTACCCACATCAACCATATTACAAATAAGGTAAGAACACTTGTAATAATCAACCCCATAAGAATACTCTCCCAAAATTCTTTTTTATTAACTAAACAGATTAAACTACTTACACATAATGAGGCTATGATATAAACTGAGGATAAAGCTAATATTAATTCTTGTTTATTATTCATAATTATATCTATTCTATTATTTCGATTGTCGCCTCAAATACATAATCTTCTGTTTGTTCATCATACCCAAACACCTTACACTTTTGATCAATATCATTAGTAGCCATAGCTCTGTAGCTTATACCGTTACCATAATCTAATGTTTCTATTTTGATTGGGGAATCAACAGTAACTAGATAACCATTAAATAATTGATTAACTCTTTCCCCTCCTTTTAAGTCCTTAATATGAATTTTCATAATCTATTTATATATATAAAGGATTCTTACACTTACACTCAGAATTAGGCTTAAATTCAACTAAAGCTTCCTCGATAGCATCACTAATCAAATCGAAGCATTCGTCACAACTTAAAGCCGTTCCAACTTCCTCCTTTAATTTACCTGCGTGTAATTGTATTATCTTTTCTACGCTCATAATTTTACTAATTATAATGTACTATCTAAATATTCTATAACACAATCACCAGAACAAACAGCTTTTACATTAGAAGACCCTATTATTTCTAGATACCCATCACTACAATCATTTACAGGTATCATACTAACTAAATTACTTTCTAAGTTACAAAGGTAGTAAGGATCATTATCTCTTACAGATCTGTTTAATATCTTATATTGATAATTGTCACCATAGTGTATTACTATAGAATCTAATGCTATTACAGAATTAACAGTTATCTTAATGTGATTAGTCTTATGAGCTACAAAAACTGGAGCTGTTACATCATAAGGTTTAACCTCTTCTTTTTTACAGCTCAACACACCTAGTGCGAATAAACCTATTATTATTACATTTCTCATAACTTTATTATTTATTTAATTTCCAACAATAATTCATTGTACCATACATACCCATCCTCTGGGTTTTTGTTTTAACTAGCTTACCTTTATTCGTGAGGTTTGTAATACCTCTCCTTATACTTGTCATAGGATAAACTTTATCTAAAGCAAAATATACATCCGCAGGAGACAGGTAAATATCTAGAGCTATCTGAAATACTGCTAATACTTTTAACTCCTGCTTCTTAACCTTCTTTAACCTTTCAATAAGTAAGTCTTTAGGTAAGTGTATAGTGTTATAAAATGACATAATTTCTTGTTTTGTAATAAGGGGCAGATTCTCAATTCTACCCCTTCATACTTCTCTGTGACGACCAAGTGGAGTGAGTGCCCCACTTGGAATGAAATAGCCTAACTATGGTAGGTTAGAATTACTACTTCGACTTTTATCTTTAATGTTTTAAAATGGGGTGTCTTGGGGTAATATTATTGGGTTCTCATCCTCAATTAACTTATTACTCAATTGCGTTTTACTGTACCACTCTTCTTTATGTGAATAAGTGTTGTACATCCTCCATCTATTAGGGTATTGTATTTTAATTAATCTAAACCCGTAATTTCTTTTATTCCTATTAAATGGCATCTTATACAATTCTCCCTCTTTATTGAATCGGTAATCTTCTAATCCTTTTATACCTATTATCCACTTTGTAATCATACCACAATGTACCACCTTTATATTTAACAAACAACGTTTTGGTATCTTTTGTTACGTCTAGCGATGTGTTATAAACAATTACTCACCAAACAACTTCTTATGTTCTTCGTGAGCTTCATTTACTTGTTTTAGTAGGTGTTTATATTTTCGTTCATACTTATTAAGCTCGGTTAATAGTTCTTTGTTTTTAGAATCTAGTGAATCAAAATGTTCACTCATCACCTCCCATAATTCTTGCTTCGTCAATTTACCATTAAGCAAACTTGTAAAGGCTCTTTTATATATTTCTTCTCTTGCCATAGTAAAAGTTTATAACATAGGCTATATTTAAAAGCCTATGTAAAGTTTATATTTCAATTTAATTTCATTGGTGTCGGCTTCAAAACATAGCCAAACCGTTGTGTGTAATGCTAGTATTCAGTTCCACCACCGAGTTTATCCCCATTTTCGTGTGTTGCTGTCCAATTAAACCAAGTAGATTTTTCCCAAAAACCATCTACTTCAATAGTAAATTTAAAACTATCTATATCGTAATCTTTTTTATTTGCAGCACCTAAAACGTGTCTATCATCGTCTAAAGTTTCTTCTTTCAAGTTATAAAATTGTTCTTTCGCTAATTCTAAATAATCCGCACTACACACAACATTGTGTAAGGAGTTATATTTATTAACTCGCTCCTGTAACATTTGCAGTCTATCACTATATCCTTTTACTATATGGAGTTCACCTACTTCACCTAAGTTTTTCCACAACTCGAATAGTTCGTTTACTAATTCCGTATCTTTCATTTTATCGCTTTTAAATCGTTAATAAACCCAACTCTTACACTTACCATTGTAATCACATTAAAACGTGTTACAACAAGTAATATAAAAAATAACTACTTTGTGCTATTCAATATACTCTTTGCTTTTAACTTGGATTACCATTTGCTCACGTATGTTATCAATAGCATCCCATTCAACTTCTTCTTGTTCCTCTTGGGTTAGTTCTTTAAATTCATCGTAGGTCATACCAAAGTGTTCTTCTACATCAATTTCGTCAACCATCAATTTCATCCAAGTTATTTTTAATTTCGTCATTTTTATTAAGTTTTAGTTTATTATTCCGTTACTTTTTATATTACAATACAGTTAGCTGTAATTAGATTTTGCGTATATGACTATTTCCATTCATATGTCCTTCGTATTTATATTGCTTTTTACAATTTTCAACACTCATACTTTGTCTCTTCGCTAAGTTTACCCACGCACTACTTAAACTTTCGTCAGGTACTAAGTAGCTTCTTGTGCCTTTTTTAAACACATATAATACCCAATCCATAATCTCTTCGTAGTCAATAACAGCTAACAATTTGTATAATGTATAGCCAAAGTTAATTTATTGTTTCATAGCACTTTTATCGGTGGCTACACACCATACATGACAACGTTGTATGTAATACTATTTTTCAGCTTCTTTGCAGTGTTCTAATAACACTCTTGCTAGTTCTTTAGCTTCGTTTCTACTTAAGTCAATGTAAGCGTCTTGGTCGTCTTGGTATATCTGTACTTGTATATTTTGCACACCTACTACCGTTAAGCTTTGGTAGCTATCATCTAATACTTTTGTGATTTTATTACTCATAATTTTATTTATTGGTTGGCTCGTACTACATACAACACTGCATATAGTTTATAAGCCAATTAATATTCGTTTTTAATAGTAAATTTCTGCTATGGCTTACAAAACCATATACTCGTACGTTAGGCTTCATTAATTAGTACAGGAGTTCCGTTTACTATTACAGGCTCAGGACATATACTACCTTTCCTAACTAATTCACCGTTCCACACAAACCACTTCACTTTTTTATTTAGGTTCAAATCATTTACCGCTTTATCAACAGAAGTAAACGAAAGCCTAACATCATGTAACAAATCAGTATTAGAAACTTGCTCCTCTAATTCCTTAATCTTCTGTTTGTATCTGTTAATGTCTTCTGTTGTTTCAATCATTGGGAAGTATTCACCTCCAATTTTACCGTATAATTTTCCTTCGTATTCCATTTATCTAATCGTTTCTAATACCAATTGTTACACATACCATTAGCTCAATAAACTATTTATCTCTCGTATACACAAAATCTCTAAATTGGATAGTATACCTAATTTACATTGTAAATCAAACTCACTTAAACTTTCATTAATTAACTTTAATTTTAACTTAGAAAATGTTATTTGTATTTCTTTAATCTCTTCCATACACAATGATAGTGAATTAATTTAATAAACAAAAGTATTTACTTAAAAAACATTACAGATATAACTTATTTCTAATTATCTCTTTATCTATATTGATCTTGTTGGCTATATACTCTTCAGATGTAGGTATGTAAATACCATATAAACCAGCTTTAGTTCTAACAAAATCTATAAAATCAGTCATTAGTTCAGTGTCTAAGTTTGCGCAGCTTATTAAGAATATAGAACCATTCTTTTCGTACCTCATCCAAGGGCATATCCTTTTAAGTTCAATTTTCTGCTCCTCTCTAGTGTAACCTGACTCAATAGCGTATAAGTCTATGCACACGTGTAAGTATTTAAGTTGTGGTACTGTTTTACTTTTTCTCTTTTCAGTAAGCTCAATAACCTTATCATTCTTTATTAGCTGATCTAATTTATATGATGCTTTGTTTTTATCTATTTGATTACTTAAATCATATATCATAACTCTCTATTTTATATTCTATAAACTCATCTCCTTTTTTAACGTCCACCTTTTCAATTATAGCTTTATAAACCCATCGATCGTTGAAGGTGTGCTTCAATTGTAGTATGTCTTGAAACGGCTTAATAGGGTTGTCCCAATCTGCATTCTTAGAACTTAAGCCCCAAGTTACTGTAAGCATTAATTTACCTTTAGGAATATCTACCTTACTAAGCTTACTCATTAATAGTATTATGTAAGCTTTGTATTTATCGGTCTTAAATCTTCTACCCTTCCAACACTCATTAACTGATAGAGGTTTTATATGTACTATCATTAGTATAATTTATCTTTTAATTGATGACATCGACGGCATAGTAGCGTTATATTCTTCACATTATAACATTGCTGAGATTGACCTGTTTCCTTGGCTTTCTTTACGCTAATGTCGTGACTGCAATCTATACGAGTATTAGACGAATTAACTCCACACTCCTCACAGAATACATAACCGTGTTCATCTATAAACCCGTTAATCTTTTCCTCCTTAGCCTTTCTAACTTTAGAATCTATTTGAGAGGTAGTAAACCTTGTTCCTTTATCTGTACTATATGTATTCATAATTACTTATTTAAAGATACCACAACAAACCACTCTCAACAACCTAAAACCTTTGTTTGGTATCTTTTGTTACGTCTAGCGATGTGTTGTAGGTAATTACAGTTGCTTTAAAATTTCGTCCGCTGTTTCTACTGCGTGTTTTATTGCTCTATCTGTGGGGTCTTCACACTCGGCTCTTCCACTCAGTATTCCTTGCATCGCTTTAGCTATAAAGTAATCTCTTTGGGTTGGGGAGTAACTACCTACAACATTATGTAACAAATCATTTTTAACTTGCCTCTCTTGGCTTAAAAACTCTTCTGCTATTATGTCTTTGTTTTGAAGTATCCCACTATCCTCTAATCCAAATTTGATTAAGAAGTTTATCACATCTATTACGTCTTGTTCTTTCATTTCTTCGCTGTTTATCCGTTAAAAACAATTGTTACATTTACCATTGGAGTGCATTAAAACAGCACAACAACATTGTATAAAACTCAATTAAAAATACTTAGGATATTACTCCAAATACTTTTATTAGGGATTGGTTCTGGGTTATCTTGTTCATACCATTTATTCTGTAAGGTTGATAGTTTGTTTCCGTCTTCAACACTCATACTTAATGAGATATTCAACTCTTTACCCACTTTTAGTGGATTGTGATTAAATCTGACTGTGGGTAATTCAGCCCTAATAAAAGACTTCAACTCACTTAATCTATTTTCTGTTATATAAAAGCTAGTTTTCATTTCCGTATTTTTAAATGTGTTTATACTTAACGTTATCAAAAAGGTGGCTTATCAATTTCAGCCCAATAAACAACCTGTTCCCAAACATCTGGATTACCACCAACAAACACCCCGTCACTTGTGAATTGCTGAATATCTTGGATTGGTATTCCTCCCTCTTTATTTTTATTCCTTACACATACCTTATAATCTTCATCGGGTCTTGGTGGAGTTCTCTCTGTAATCGCCACCCATTTGATAACAGGAAATAAAGGCAATAAAATTTCAATCAATTCATCCTTACAGTTTTTACCAACCCATTCCTCTTGTATCAATTCCTCTAATTTATCTCTCATAATTTTACTTCCTCTATTTTTGTCATTAGTCACAACCCTTATCAAAATCGTTCTTACAGTCTTTACAATGTATATGGTGTAGTTGGTATTGGTGCAAATCCTCACTTGCACAAATAGGGCACTGACTAACACTATGTATAGAATAATTAAAATTATTAGATTCTAGTGCTTTAATAGCATTGGTTAAGTCGTTCATTTTATCCTCAAACTCCCCACCGTCTATTTTTGTGTCAGATAAACTTTGGTACATATCAAGTTCGTCTCTTGCATCTTTTAAAACATCTATACTAAAACTCATAATTTTTACTATTTATACATTCAACGTTATATGGCAATGAAATATTTTTCCCATTCACCAAAACCGTGTTCCTCTAATTCATCGTCATAAGCCCATTTGCGATTAGGGTCTACTTGTTTGTATTCTTTGCCTTTTGTGAATATTTTCCTGCCGTCATCCATAAATAAATCCTGAGAGCATCGCCATATAACAAGGTCTATATTTAATGCTTTAGGTTCGTTCTCGCTTATGTAGTTATCAGCTACTTTCTCTGCGTGTTCTCTGTTATCCATTCCGTGACAGTCACCTAGCCACATTAGTAATTTAACTATATCTTCTTTATTCATCTTTCACGTTTTTAGGTTATCAGTTATTCCGCACTAAACATAGACAGAACGTTAATACTTCTTACTAAACGAAGTACTCTCTTCAATCTCTACATTCTGACAGGTCATCAAAAAATTCCCTAGAGTCATTAAAGTATTTAGAGACTAGTAGACCTTTATAAGTATTTGTTATAGATACTTTAACCCTACTCTTTAGATCATCGCTTAGAGGTGCCTTAGAATCCTTTATATAAGCAATCAAAGGTCTACTCTCTCTGTCTGCATTGTTCATATAGCTCAAAAGTATAGATTGCTTTGCTCTTTCCCATAACTCTGGGCTTTTATAGTCTGGCATTATACCAAAATACTTTAAGCATCCATAAAATTTAATTCCATTATTGAATGTGAATGAAGTCATACCTTGCTTGTAATAGTTATTCATCTCTTGAAATATCTCTTCCATTACAGACTTTAGTTCTGCGTCTTTTTGTTCTTGGCTTTTTTCTGGCATTTCGTTTATTTCATTTAATGGTCTTATTGTAGACTTTCCTCTTTTTGATTCTGAACTAGGATACTTAACAACATTACACATTTCTTTAAGTCTATCGTAAGCTCTCTCTCCATATCTTTCTTCCAGTATCTCGTTGCTACAGTTTGAAGTAAAATGCGTTCTAACCCCATTAAACTTCCAAATATCATACCTGTCTTCGATTACTCTTTTAAATATCTCAACGCCTTTACCGTAATTATTAGCCTTTTGTTCAGTTCCTAAATCGTCAAAGATCCATTCGTCAACTAAATACTTATCTATTTTTTGACCATCTTCAAATAAGGCAGCTAGTTTTTCAGTATTAATAAATTTTATTTTGCATCTTTTCCCTTTAAACCTTTGAGCCATTTTAAACATTATAGTCTTACCTGAGCCAACAACCCCACGGATAAACATACCTTTTGAGTTGTCGAAAGTGCTAGACTCTTCCAGTAAGTACGCCCCAAAATAATCATATAATTTTTCCTCTTCTCGATTTACAATAAAAGGCTCAATTTGTGTTTTGCAGTATTCTTTAAAATTACATCTCATCTTCTATCTCGTTAAATTTTGGAGTCTTTAAACTAATCGGATATTTTTCGTTTGATTTAAAACTAGATTTTTCTTTCAACCATTCTGCACTAAACCCTTTCCAATCCTTTTCCACACAAATTTTAATGCATTCATTTGCGCTTTTGCCGCTTACCTCTATTTGTTTCTTAATAGCATTTAAGGAGGTGATAGAATCTGTTGCTTTCTTTTTTCTTCTAACCTTTAACCAGTCTTTTACTATTTGTTCTTCTACTCCTAAAGAAATTAATTCTTTCGTAAATGAAAAAGCGATAGCGTTCTTTTGTTTCTCTTTCTCTTCCCCTTTCTCTTCCCCTTTCTCTTGTACTTCCTTGGGGTGACTCCCTACACTATAGGGGGGGTTACCTATAGGGTCACTTGGGGGGTTGCCGTTATTTGCTCTAATCCAACCCTTTACACTTTTTTCTATTGAATGCCTTTGACTTTCATAACATAAATTAGGTATAAAATCTAATTTGTCAGGGTCTTCATTTAAGAACTGTTTATTTATAACAGCTAGTAAAAAATCCAATTTATCCTTATCTGTTTTAAGATTATTAAGTACATCAAAGTAGCTCCTTAGAAAATTAAAAGCTAGTCTCTTAGTTTCTTTCATTTTATTATATCTAACCTATGTCTAACTATGTAATACTTAACAGAAATTTCTATAGTTGGTAAAATTGTTTCTGATGTAATTTTATTAGTAGTGTCATATATCATCATTGTCGTATAATTTTCACTTACATCTTCATCAACCAAAAGATTACTGTGTATAGTATACCAAGAGCTAAATCTATTTACGTGAAGCACATAACCCCAAATAGAACTCACTCCCATTATATTAATAATACCACCGAAAATAAAGTCGTCTCTATTAAAATGTGATTTAGTTATTTGAAGCCTTTCTTCATTTTCTCTTTTAATAAAATCGTTATAATCTTCCATAATACAATTTGTTTTACTTTTAATTAAATTTTTTTAGTCTACCTTTATTAAGATAGTACCCTTAACTTTCACCGTTTTAATCTTACCATCTTTTATATACCTATCAATAGTAGCCCTTGCAATATCATACTCTAAAGCATAAGCTGATTTGGTAAATAATTTATCTGGGTTTATGTTAACCGTTTTCATATATCAATATTAATACAATTTGTTTTAATAACCTACCTTTTATTTGAAATAATCTTATTCTCTATATGAATATTCTCCTCACGTCTTATTATAGACTTCTTAGAAGACTCTATTTTCCTTTTAGTAGACGCAATATCTTCTTTAACTACCTTAATATTTTCAGATAACTCTTCTAAATCCCTATGGCTTAATATAACCGTAGAAGCATACCTGCAATACCCTGTAAGGATATCATCTAATGAGACTAATTCTTTCTCATAAGACTCAATATTAGCTTCCAACTCAACTATCTCTCTATTCCACTTTTCTATCTTCATTTCAGTTTGTTTATTATTTTTAGATAATAGGGAGCAAGAGCTTGACCAATTACTCCCCCTTATAACTAGCTCCACTATGGTAGGTGGGTATTAACTAGGTACGTATTAAAAAGGCAAATCGTCCTTTCCTTCTGCTACTGGAGTGAATTTATCTGGCTCCGTGGGAACTCCTAACTTTTCAAACTTCCAAGCATCTAAATTATTGAAGTAACTAATTTTACCGTCTTTCTCCCATTTATTGCCTTTGATATTAAATGAAACCTTAATCATTTCACCTATACCGAATGAATCAAGAACCTCACATTTAGCTTGAACAGCTTGAAATTTAATAGTATCAACCCAAACTTGACCGTTATTATCTTCCGACTTCTCAATTACAAACTCCCTCTTTTTAAATTCATCAGACACTTGAACAGTGTTATCTAATACTTTTAGTAATCCTTCTATTTCGTAACTCATAATTATTTATTTGACATTATTAAACTTATTTCAATTGTTGTAAACCTAGCCTCATCTAATACTTTCCAGTACTCATATAGCCTACCTCTCTTTACTCCTTCAGTAACATTATGTAACCTATTAGTCCAATCATCTAAAAGCTCGAAGTATTTTAGGTCATCCATTATCTTCTGTATTTAAAAGGTTAATTAAAAACTTTTCTACTCTCAAAACTATCGAAAGCCTTTGAGAAAGTATCTCTATTATATCAGTATCTTTTTCGAAAGAAAGCCTGTCTTGTAATCCCTCTTTTTCTGAGATGTAATATTCTAGTAACTCCTTTTCTTTATTCATTTGATTTAACTTTTAATTCAAACGTTTTACCTAAATCCAACTTTAATACTTGACACAATTTAACTAAAGTCTTATCACCTATTATCCCTTTTATTATAGCGTTGTTTAAGTTTCTACCGCTATTGTATCCTATAGATAAAGATAGCTCTTCCCAGCTAAGGCCGAGCCTTCTTTTTGCTAATTGTATAATTAATTCGAACTCACTTGATTTTCTTTTCATATTAATTAATGTTATATTCTACGTTTTCAATAACAAAATATCTTGTTGTATATGACTGTGTGACTACTTTAATATCTTTACTTAAATTATAGAATGTATGCTGGTAATTTTCTATTTCCCAGTTAATAGCATCTATAACTATTACATCTTTTGTTGACCAGTTTCTTAAATAGTATCTATTCATATTAGTTTATTTATTAGGTTTCACAATTTAGCTAACAAGTTCTTTTGGTCTTCTGTTAAAGCATATTTTAGTATAGCTTCTTTAGTTGTCTTACCTTCTGATAATGCTTTTATAGCTACCTCAAATCTGTCATCTATTAAGACTTCCTTAACTGGCTTCTTAGATTCCTTACTAGCTGAATTTGCGTCATCATCTTCAGCTTGTAAAGCCAATAGAGAACAAAGAGTGTAACGTCTGTAGTAAGTAACGGCAGAGCCTAGTTTTTGGGGGTCATTTAATTTAGGTAACTCTAAATAACTTTCAACACTTTCTCCACTTTCAGAATCTACTATAATACTACTTTGTAACCCATCTTTAATAGGCTGCATTAATACTAAACCATACTTTGTGAGTATTGGCTCAACGTGTTGAATTAAACTGTTAATATCAAAATACTTACTTTTAAAGAAAGGGTTTTTACTATCCTTTGATATAGCACCTACTTCCTTTTGAACCTCTAATAATTTTTTATAAATACTCATAATTATTCGTTTATTGCTTCTTCAACTATTTCTGTTATCTCCTCAATGTAATCATCAAATGAATCGAAAAACTCTAATGAAACCTTATTAGGTATCTCACTAAGTATAGATACATCTTCTTTAGATGTCCACACAACTTTAGACTCATCTTCGTCAGTGTCACCACCGCCACTAATAATTATTTCATACTCAACTTTAAGGTTCAACACGAAGTCGTTTTCTTCTACTTCACTATAGAAGTCTATATTTATTATCTCTGTTTCCATACATCAAATATACAAACAAATTTATTAACAACAAACTTTAATGTTTTTTTATTAAATTATTTTGTATTGTAATATAAATCAAATATCATTGTTGTATGGAAGGAACAATGACAAGAACGCAATTGAATAAAGAGAAGATAAGAAACTTCAATCTTAGTAATATATTATGGTGGATAGAAGAGGCTCATATAAGAATAGGTAGAGCTGAATGGAATTTAAAAAACTCTCATATAGCAGGTGAGGGTGTTAAGTACTCTAATAAAATAGAGGCTTTAAATAAGGTTATAGGTAGATTAAGCCTTAACTATTCTAGATTACGAAATTCGTAACGGTTTGGCTATGTGTAGTGCCTTTAAACTACATTAATTAAAAATATACAAACAATGGAATTAGATATAGAGATATTTGACAAAGACGGAAAGGCATTACATATAGGTAGTGTTATAAGCCGTTTTTTATTTAAACAAGCAGAAAAGCACGATAAAGATGTAGAGGACTTGGTTATAGGGCTAGAGATAATACACCCACTCAGGAATGATGGATGTAATAAATTGCAATTAACAGACATTGACTTTAATGGTATAGATGAAATTATTACACCAAATGGCTTATAACGTTGACCTGTATTGATTGTAGGGTGACTGCTAAATAAATTATAAACCAATGCACTAAAGAGCCTATAAGCTATACGGTGTGTTATATTGAGTTAAATTATGGTACTGAAAATAGAGATAACAAACGAACCAGAGAATCTAAGGATATTTGAAAATATTACACTTGATGGATTTAAAAATATTATAAAACACAACCCAGATATGCTTATTAAAATCATTGAAGAAATGGAAGAGAAATTGAAACCAAAAGGTAGTGCAGTCAATCACAAGATAGAACATACACCATTTGTTTGTTATGGTATTGTGGAGTAATTCAATATAATGACAAGGCTATGTTTCGTTGCCTTAAAACGAAGCTAATTATTAACTGAAATATTATGATCAATGAAAATATAGCCAATGTTATGAATATAGACTCATACAATGATATTGTTGAGTTAATGAGTAAGCACGGGTTTAAACAGTATAAAGATGGTAGTATATCAAGACCTAGTACAGGTTGCTCATTCTCTTTTGAATGCTTGAATAGGTATGCTTCATTAATGGACTTTCAATTAGATTGGTCTTATTCATAACGGTTAGTATAAGGTGCGTTTTAATGCACTTTATATGTTGTTAGCTACTGTAATCGGATTAATAAACTAAAATTTAAAATATGACACCAAAAGAAAAAGCAGAGGAATTGTATAACATATTTGATATTATAATATACTCTGACCAAGACGAACACGACCAATGTAAAAGATGTGCTATAAGATGTGCAGAACAAGTTATAAATACATACGATTTGGAAGGGTATGACGAAGAAGATAGCAAGATGGAATATTGGCAACAAGTAAAGCAAGAGATTAGCTTATTGTAGCTAACATTTAAACTAGACAGCGTTTTAATGCTGTTTTAGTTAGTGTTGTGCTTAGTTAAATAACCCACCGAAAAAACAAGATATGAAGCTACTAGAAATAATGAAAGAATGGGGTGTTAATGATACACCGAACGATATAAGACACTTTGAGGAAGAGGTTGGAGAACATTACCAAAAAGAATTGAAAGAAGCCTTAAAACTTGCTTTGGCTTGTTTTGAGCAAAAAGAGTATTGGGCAAAGAAACCAGAACATACAATTAAAAAAATAAAAGATGCAATTAAATACAGAGGATAAAAAAATACTAGATGCTTGTTGCGGAACTAGAATGTTTTGGTTTGACAAACAAGATGAAAGAGTTTTGTATACCGACATAAGAGAAGGTACTAGGGTGATAGATGTAGGAACGAAAGGAACGAAAGGACGAAAACCAAAAGTGGTAGCACCTGATAAATTAGTAGATTTTAGGGATATGACTTTTGAAGATAATTCTTTTCATCATATTGTTTTTGATCCACCACATTTTTATAAAGGTGCTGGTGCAACTGGAAGAATAGCTTTTGATTATGGGCTACTTAATGAAACTTGGAAAGAAGATATAAAGAAAGGCTTTTCAGAATGTTTTAGAGTATTAAAACCAAATGGTACATTGATATTTAAGTGGTGTGAAGCTGAAATACCATTAAAAGAAATACTAAAACTAACCGATAAAAAACCATTGTACGGACATAGAAGCGGAAAGAAAGCCCAAACTATATGGGTAGCTTTTTTTAATTAAGCACAATGTTAAATCTAAACAACGTAATTATTAATGATATGGAACAAGAGAGATTAGAAAAATTAAAATCTGTAGCAGGTTTTTTGCATGGATGGTTAACTTTCGATATACAACCACCGAAAGAAGTAGTACAGCTACATTTAGATTTAGTTATGGAAGTAATTAATAATTATGATGTTTTAGATAATGTTATCGAATGTCCTACTTGCAAAAATGATGGTAGGGAAGTTAGATATGATATTGGGACTTATCCTTGTGCTACTTGTGGTGGTAAGGATTTTCGATAATGTTAAGTGTATGTGCCGTGCTTAACAATACAAATCAATAACGGCTAAACTTTAATTGCATGGCATCATACATGGTGTTATGCGTTACGAAAAAAACAAAAATATGACACAAGAATTTAACTTAGATTTAAGAGTGGTAATAAAAGGAAACAATGCTGATGAAGTTACAGAGGAAGATTTAAAAAAGTTTTTATTCTTTGAACTTGTTGGGGGTAGCATTGGTAACGATAACCCGTTAGCTCATTATGATGGGGATGATTGCGAGATAGATTGGATTGATGTAGATTAGTTACGCATAACACATCGCTAGACGTAACAAAAGATACCAAATATGCATTTAAATCAATTAAAGATAGTGTATTATGGTATCTTTTGTTTGTCTATTTACTTCTTTTAAATATTCTTGATTTTGCTTATACGTTCAATACGCTATCACTTAATAAAATCCTTCATCTTACTACCTGCGCTACTTCCTCTGTGAAATTGCACTATAGCTGAAAACTGACCAGTAACTGCTGCGTATATACCCAATACTCCAGTAAAATCAACATTTACATTATCAACTAATTTGAAATACTTAGCAACTATAAAAATAGTCATTGCTCCCCAAATAATGCCTATGAATAAATCTAAAATAAAAGGAACGTTCTTTGCCATCCAACTGGAAAATTGAGATTTTTGTATCTCAGTATTATTAGACCTAGCATTACTTAAATCTTCACGGTCTAATTGAAGTAATGAAATCGCTTCTTGTTTATTCTGATCACTAATCTCTGTAGAGGTAGTAATCATATCACTTATAGTATTTAGTGCCTTAAATCCCGTAGCATTACCTACAGCAGTCAGTATTGGATCGCCAATGTCTCCAAGGTCTTTTAGGAATGTCCCTATTCTTGTTTTACCGTTATCGTCTTTAAATTTTCCCATAATTTTATTTGATTAATTGATATTGCTCTCCAAATACCCTGCTTAATATATCTATCCCAGAGTATGGTTTCTCTAAGAAATCAGTAACCCCTGTTTTCTTCTTGAAATCAGATATCATCGAACTTGTTATGTATGCTGATAGAACTGTACTCTTTATATTTGGGAATAATGATTTTATCTCTTTTAGTATTTCATCACCATTATGATTAGGCATTCTGTAATCGCAAAAAATGTAATCTATTTTATTACTATTTACTACGTTTATAGCCTCATTTTTGTTAGACGCTATGAATATGTTGGCGTCTCTTCTGAACTGTCCTTTAAAGGCTGATAGATTTTCTTTCTGGTCATCTATCATTAATATATTTAAACGATAAGATAATACATCCTTAAAGATTTTTATATATTCCCTATTTTCTTTGTTCATTTATTATGATGTCTTTTAATGAAGTCATAATCTCCTTAATTTCCCTATCAAGAATATTCCTTTCCCTAGTCAATTCATTACTTTCCGCTATAACTGTAATCGCTCCCTTAAGTGTATTTGAGAAATCTTTTTGATCCTCTCTATTTATACTTACCTGTTTAAGTAGTTGATGCCATAGTATCCCAATTCCCCCCAGAAGTGCAGCAAAAATTGTCTCTATTTTGTAATCTTCCATAATTATAAACCCATAGCTAGTGTGTTTAATTAATTTGAAAGTGAGCGCCATCTTTCCCCCATAATTCTTGCCCCCATTGCAATTCCACACAATACAAGTCCATTGCCACTTTCTGTAAATGCTTTGCTATAGGCTCTAAATACTTTAAATCCCAGCTTGCCTTACCATCTACATAAGCGAATAAATCAAAAGCTTTTCCAGTTTTATGGTAACTGTTTAAAGTCCACGTTACAGGACTTCTATGTAACTCAGTAGTTCTACCTATAGCATACATTTTTATTTGATCTTCTTCTGTTCTTAAGCCCCCAAATTTTGGGATGCCAAAGTCGTAAGGACTTGTCTTTATGCCGTCTAATAATATATCAATTAGAACGGGTTCAATACCCTCCAATCTGTTAAGGCTTATTTTACTTAAGTTCATAATTAATAAAATCCACTATTATCTCTGGCTAAATCTAATAATATAACCTCTGAAGCAGGTAGTGTTGTGTTATTAGCCACTGTAGACAGTCCGCTTGTTTGATCAGAGAATGCCCCGTCAGAAACATTATACTCTATAAATGCATTATATCTTGGCTCAAGTCCTGTCGCTCTACCTAACCTAACAGCTGTTGAAAATCCTATTATAGTATTATGCCTAACAATCACCCCGTTTAATTCAGTGTTTTTAGTTACATCTGTAGGATATGCAAAGATTGCATATGTAGCATTAGAGTTTCCAATGAGAGTGTTATTCTCTACAACCATACCGGGTGTCACTTCTAATGAAATGTTAGAATCAGAATCCTTTCTCTGTGTAATAATGTTGTTTTTAATATTGACTCCAATATAAGATGACCGCCCTTTTGTTCCGGCTCCTACATTCGTGTTTTGTCTGAATCCGTTACTATATCCAGACACTGTATTGCCTGATATGTTAAAGTTACGTCCTCCGTAGAAATAATCAGTATTAGTTGAACCGTCTGATTTCAAGTATGTCGTTGCCGCTAAGTCTAACATCATCCAGTTAGTCAGGTCTATGCTTTGAGACACAGCTTGATTCACAAAAGTGTTATCTTTTAACGATACACCCACACATAAGTTAAACGCAATATGATTAGCATAATCAAGATTACTTATGGGAATAGATGTAGCCAAAGGGACATAACCATCTTCGTTTATGAAGTTATTATCGCTCACTAATAAGTTAGAACAGCTCTCGAATAAACATCTACCATTTAAGAATGTATTACCTTTTATTATTATATCATCAAATCCTCCACCTTTAGGTAACGTAAAGAGAGTTAATGTAGTAAAGTGTATATAATCGTAGTTTTCAAAGTAGTTGTCTGTTATTTTATACCCTTTCAATATACCTGATTCTGCAACAAGACCTTTACATACTCCTGATATATTAGTTGCCATATTGTTACTAACAGTTGTAACTGAATCATTCTCAGAAGGGCCATTACTCATGATACCAAAAAAGGATCCTCCGCATGTCTCAACTGAGTTATTAGTTATGAATACATTCTTTGATCTAGCTGAATATGTAAAAGCTGCTTCATTGTGACCTGAGATATTAAGAGGTGTCTTACATACATCAACTAAGTTATTGTTATCGATTTTGTTAAACCCTTCGTTACCTGGCTCAGACTCCTTACTTATGTGTGTAAATGAACCATTCAGATTACTAGCACTATTCCCGTGAATAAGGCAGTGATCATCTAAGAATAAGTTCTCGTTAGGGATGTCTTTAAAGTGGCAGTTGTATACAACAGTGTTGCTCCCTAAGTTATCTATACTGCTATTGTGGTTCCAACCTAAGTACTCAGTATTGTTTGACTTATTACCATCAATATTTAATCCCGAAATGTTAATCTGCTTATTAAATGCACCTATGAATGTAAGGAGAGGGTAAACCTTTAATACCTTTGTTCCTGTTGGATAACTTGTTGATAAATTACCATTTGTAGGAAGATCGAATACTCCATTAACAGTTATTGTATTACCTGATATCCCTGTAATCATTTGTCTTATAGCCGATTCCTCTTGATAAGCTGTTCCAAGGTTAGGACTTGTTACATCCAATAAGATAATATCTTCTCCTATGTTAAAGAGAGAGGCATTTGCTACATTAAAAGTGGTGTCAGACGTCCCAACTACAGCCGTGGTTGTTGTCACTTTAGCCTCTTGTCGCTTAAATGTTGCTCCTTTACCAATAAATGTTTGACGACTTAACCCTACTAACCTGCTTGTTAATAAGTAAGTAGCTGTTGATTTAAAATCTATAACTCCTCCCTCGCCAGCTGCCGTAATTGCACTTTGTACTGCAACTGTATCATCTGTAACACCATCGCCTATAGCTCCGTACTGTTCTGGGGTTATAGCCTCAGAAGATACTTCACGAAACTCTAAAGCATCCTCTGCGTTATTAACAAATACCGTCTTACCCGCTTGATCTGCATAAGTACTAGGAGTATCAATTAACTCCGTAAAACTTTTAACTGCCATAACCTTACATCCCAAATCTACCGTTACTGCCATTAGTTTTTAACTTTAAATTTTCCTTCAAACAACGTTCCTATTATTGCGCTATCTGTTTTATTTATTAATTTTAGCTGATAATAGTAATCAGACACTTTAAGCGATAAATCTGGCTTATTAAAAGTAATAACATTCCCATTAAAAATCATTTCACCAGTAGAGGTGCTTATAGTAGATAACACTTCAGAGGTAGGGGTGTATTTAATAATTAAATTACCATCATAAAGGTCTAAATCCATACCCTCTTCACACGCCTCAGATAACCACACGATTATTTCATTATTAAGAAATGTAAATGTGTCGTTCTGAACCCAATTCATATCTAGATTAGATGGTATAACGTCATTAAAAACTTCCATTACCTATAGTATTTATCTTTGTTGTACTTATCATATCTATCGTATTTATTCCTGCTATTAGATATTGCAGTTATATTAAACCCTGCCTTTTGTGTCTTGCAACAATCTTTAAATAAGGGATATATATCTGTATTACATTCTAAGAAATCAGATAAAGCATTTTGATAGTAAGCCCTCTTCTCTTTATTCTCGGAAATCATATCCTTTAACTCCTCTCTACTAATTTGCTCTGTATTAGTGCCTACTAATTTTACTATCCCAGTGTCTGTAGATCTTTTACCTGCCGTGCTAAGATAGTTGACATAACTAGCGAACACCAAAAAAGGCTTTACATAATCATCAAATAGTAATTTATTATCTACAGTTAATGAATCTGCTAGAAATTCGCTATAAACCTCTTCATATAAATTAGAACACATAGTACCCTTAAGGACTCTTACTTGAGCGTCCAATATATGTGGGTTAAGCTGCTCTTGCTCTATCTGTTTAGACAAGTCTACCCAATAAACAAAATCGTCTTTACTTATTAATAACTGCCTCATCTTTATCTTCTATTACTTCTTCAATAATTTCCTCTTTACCAAATTCTAACAAATCAAATTTAAAAGGATCTATCTTAACAGGATCAACTACATCAGCCCATATACTATTAGCAAATATCATATCGTAGGCTCTCTCTAATTTATTTTGACGCTTCTTTATTTTACCGTGCTGTAATGCAACAGCATTTAATATCTCTTGCGAAGCACCTAATTTACCACTAACCTGCACATTAGCCAATAAAGGAACTGTATTACAGGCTATAATAATATTATCTACAGCTAAGTTTTGTAAGGTAATAAACAAGGCATCATTTGCGTTTGTTGGGAACGCTTCAATTTCAGGGAACTCTCCTTTAGTGTCAGACCAAGTAACAAGAGTCACACCCCCTTTACTGCTGCCAGACATCTTATCCTCCATTACTTCATTAAAGGCTTCACCTACTGTCTTTGTGGTATACTCTTCACCATCCTTATTTAAAGCTGTACTAAATGCCTCATTAGGATCTCCCACCATTTTTATTAGACCACCTAAAAAGAAGTTATTATCTAAATTTGAATTATGGAACTCACCGACCTTTCTCTCTACATCAAACCATCTAAATCCACTCCAGTAAAAAGGTATTGGATAGAATTTATTTTGAGGTCTATTCTCTTTAACAAATAAAACCTGCCCTTTATACGACTTAACCTCCTCACTACCTTCTTCTAACTCATCATTAAAATCGTTAATCTCTTTAATCTCAAATAGGGCTGAATTAGGATTATATACAGGGAAAATAGTGGTTTCACTCTCCTTATAATCACCAGTTCCAAAGTAAGGATTGTAATAAATATGGTGAACTTTACTAGTTTCGGGGTTTGGTATTGATAACCTACAGGAATCGTAGGGTAATTTGCTTATATAATTTATTTTACCTAGAGGATTATACCTAACGTTTATATAAAAACCTTCAAAATAACCTTCATCTTGGCTAACTCCATTGTGTACATCTGTAAAAGTATCTTTATCGTTTACCTTTAATGTATTAAGAGACTCTTGGTTAAATCCGTCCCCCTCTATAAATGAAATTATTGTTTCTAGACAACTAGAAGCAGTGTGAGACCCATCAACAGTATCAAGAACGAAGTTAGGAAAACTATCTTTAGCCCCAAACTCAATATATCCTAACGAATCATTAATAGAAACCCTAGTGTTAACCCCATCAGAAGGATCATAGTTGTATAATTTACTTTCTTCAACCTTTTCTGATTTCTGAAAAACCTGCATTCCTTTAATCATATTATAAATATAGTGTTTTTTTTGTATATTTGCATAAACGGTTAGACAAATATACAATGAGAAACGCAAAAGAATTTATCGATAAGGTAACTAAGAAGATGCAATACAGCCCATCTGAATACACAGTTATAGATGACAGTAATGTCTACGAAGAGTTAAAAGAAGACATTATTAATGCTTTAGATATTGGGATGGTATTTATTGAGGGTACTTGTATCCCTGACAGCCCAGCTAATCAATTAGCAAAAGAATACAACTCCATCACTTGGGATAATGGCAATGGCATTAGTATCATAGTCTCATCTAATCATAATTTAACTGAAGGGGTTAATATCCAACCACTAGGTGTAATTAATACTTTCTTAAATGAATTAATTAAATTAAAGGTGGAGCCTATTTTATTGCAAGATACTATTAATGAGGAGGATGAAGAGACTAAAGAACATATCTCACTAAAAGATTATTACAGATTAAACCTACCAGAGAATAGGATAGGGAGGAAATCATATAAGACACTAATAAAAGAATTGGAAGAAGCTGGGTTTGGAGTATAAGTTTCACTATACTTGTATTGAACAACTACTAAGTGCTTGTTTACTTCTGAAAGAAATTATAACCCGATGTCTACCAACGTCGGGTTTTTTTTGGTCTATACTTTTTTACATACAATATTTTTATTAGTAATCAAAATTTATTAGTATCTTTATAATATGGCTGTATACGAGATAATAAACAATCCAAATTCTTTTATAATAAAGAAGGGTGACAACACTAGTCCTTTCTCAAGGAATGATTTAAGCGTCACTTTTAGTGATGATAATAACCAGATTTTAAAAATCTATGATAAATCAGTAAATAAGTATTTATTACACGAAATAAACCTTTTAAATGATACCGTAGACGTAGACGGAGTTACGTCTTTTGCAGACGCTCAAGCTTTGTATGACTCAATAGAGGCTATTTTTTTTTTCAATAAATTCAATTTAGATAACTTAATAATAGTAAACCAATTTAACGTAGAAACAACTTTAGGAGGGGTTATTGATTCTACAAAGGAGTACTTTATAGATGGTGTAATAGATCTTGGTCTTATACAAATAGTAGTACCTGATACAGGTATGACGTTGAGAGGGTACAGTTTTGATTTAAGTGGACTTACTTCTAGTGAGGATAATTATACTATGTTTATTAGTGAATCTATAGCTATAGGATCTGGTAACATATTGGGGTTTGATTACTTTGTAAGCGTTACAGGAATATCATCTAAAGTGTATGAGATTTATGACGCAAACGGGTTTAATGCTTTTGAGTTCAGTAGGGTTAATTATATTGATTGTACATCATTAGGTGACATATACGACTATAGACAAGGACTAGAATTTGGTACTGGTAGATTTGGGGGAAGTCCTTCTATTACTTTGCATGGGTTGTGGCGTGGAGGGTATCGTGTCACCACGTCAATAGTTAGAAGTATGAGCGACTCAACAATAGAACCACTATTCAAGGCAGGAACTTTGTTCCAAATGGATAGTAGATTTTTAACCGACATAAACGTAGATTTAGGTACCTTACAACCTTTTTTAGATTTTAGCGACACTAACTTCCCTAACCCGTCCACATTACAATTTAGAGATGTTCTACTTACTAGGAATGGAATTACATCGCCAAACGATCCTAATATTACCCCAAATATAACATCTTCAAATTTATCCTGTAGCTGGAAAGGTAACAATGGAGTGTCGAACACTTTTGTGGGTGGCACTGCTACTGTATCGACAGAAGTATTAACTAATATTTCATTTAATGTACCAACTTTATTAAATGGTACTATTACAACTTCTGACTTACAACATTTTGATTCCCCTGCTAATGGTCAATTAAGGCATTTAGGCAATAATCCTAGAGAGTTTAAAATCAACTTTGATTTTGTTTTAGAAGGTGGGCCTAATGATGATTATAAAATAGAGCTTGTAAAAAATAATGGCGTTGATATAATATCATTCCAACAAACTAGAGTTATAAATAATTTATCTGGAGGAAGGGATGTCGCTTATTTTACAGGGTTGACTAATGTAGTATTAAATAAAAATGAATACATATTTTGGCAAGTAACAAACCTAAGTGATTCATCAAATTGCACCTTGGAGTTAGATAGTTCTTGGAGCGCTGAAGAAAGATAATAATATGAACGTATCAAATATACTAATGAAAAAAGAGATTGAATATTTACAACGAAAAATAAAGGATCAAGATAAAGAAATAGATAACATTAATTCTATTAAAGATTCATTTAAAAACAAAGTCTCCTCTATTAAGGAAGCTTTGAATGATAAGGTTACTTTATTAAATTACTCAGATAAAGTGAAAATCATTAGGGCTATTCTAATTGATAAGTAACCCCTCTTTAATATAGTAAGCTTTAAGCTTATTCATTACAGCTTTAGTAGTACAGTTGCATTTCTGCTTATGATATGCAACTGTACTTATCTGTACTTTATACATTAACTTTTTATCATTAGATGTATAAGCTAATAACCAATCATCAAAATTATCTTTTAATAACTTATCTCTTGTTTCTATTGTTAGTTTCATAAACAAATATACATAAAAAAAGGTGCTACTTTTTACAGTAACACCTTTTAAAACTAAACAACAACTACAAGTCTTTATACCGCTGGAGTTTCATATCCAACTAACAATGCTAACGTAGTAGCATAATCAGTTACAAAGAATCTCTTAGGCTTTAATTTCTCACCACCTGTTAACGTTAATGAATCAGTCGTATCACTAGCATCTTCTGCTCCACTATTCTGAGTACCTTCAGTAGTTTTTAAACCATTGTTAATACCATAAATAAGGAACTCTTGATTTTGAGTTTCTACAATAAGAGTAGTCTTAGCTACTAGTAATTCCTCTATAATTAAATCATCTGCTGGAGTAGTAGATATTAATTTGATTGCTCCTGTATGATTAAAGAACTTGTTACCACCATCTGCACTTACCGCCTCCCAGCCTGCACTGCAAGAGTTATCAGGACTATCAAAAGTAAATGTATTTGTTCCTGTATTAAACGTCAAAGCCTCTACATATCCAGTAAGACCCTCTGTTATAACGGATACATCGCTAGGGGAATACATCCAGTATCTAGTATTTAATCCTCCTAACCTTCTTTTATCTTCACAGGTTAAGTCAATGCCTCCTGTGATTTTACAATTTGCCATATTTACAAATTTAATTTTGTTAAACAAAAGGGAGGGTTTAAGCCTCCCTATTTAATTATATTGATGGAGATTGTGCTATTACAGTGAATCCAGCCGCTCTATATTGGTAACCCATTCTGTACTTAACAGAAGTTTTAACATTATCATCATCATTAGAGTACCAAACTTTCGCATTAGTTTCGTCTCCTGCTTTCTCAATACCTACTACATGATTTGTAGGAGTAGTATAAAGAAGTTTGTGAGTAGACAATAAAGAGAAAGAAGCTAAAGCAGCATCCCATTGAGATAACTTAACAACCTCAACGCCTCTATATCTTACTTGGATGATACCATCAATTTGATATCCTACTTGTAAATCAGATCCTGTAGATACAGACTCATAAGAAGAAACTAAATTATCATATACTGAACGAGTAACATAAAACTTTCTATCTGCCTCTGGAAGTTGATCTAAAGTAATTGGAGCGGACTCATAAGCTAACTTCATTTTCGCTAAAGCTTCACCAGCAATTAAAACAGCATTAAAATCAGCAACTTCATCAACATCATTAGCAATCACACCAGCCTCTAGTCTAGTCCAAAGACCATCTAGCATATTAATATCAGTATCAATACTAGCAGTATTTCCAAAAGAAAGGATATTGAAGGCATCTCTACCAGCAGCTTCAGCTACTAGAGTATTCATTAACTTTTCAGCTGCGGTACCTGTTAAGTCGTTAACGTCATTCCCAGCCTTTAGCCACTCCTCGTAAATAGTGTTAGCAAAAGCATCACCACATTGTTCCAAGAATATTTTCAAAGGAGAAACCTCTAAAGTTCTGTTAAGAATTTCTACACCTGTACCAGTAGTAGTACGACCGCAAGACAAGTCGTCTGCTTTAGTGATTTTTGCCATTTGGTTAGTATAACCAAGTTGCATTTTAGATTTGATTCCGTTAAGAACTGTGAACAAATCTGTAATGCCAGGGTGCTTTACTCCTGGAGTGATAAATACATCTAAAGTCTCTTGACCGTTGTATGTATAATCTAAATTTACGCCTATTGCATTCGCCATAATTTCTATATTTTAATTTTTTATTTATCCAATTTTAAAAACCCAGCTAATCCACTAGCTAATCCACTTACTTCTTTTTTTACTTTTGGAGTTTTGACCGCTGCTTTCACTTCTGATCTCCCTCCTACTGTCATTGATGCCATTACTTTATTCTCTTTCATCAAAGCGTTAACAGTTTCATTGATACCATCAATTGACTCTTTCATTTCAGCATTAGCCTTACTTGCTTCATCTAAAGCACTAGCACTTTCAATTTGAGCTGCCTTCATACCTTCAATTTCAGCTTTCAAAGATTCATTTTCACTCTTTAAAGCTTCTACATCCTCTGGCTCTTCCGCTTCCATAACCTCAGAGATTATCCCCTCAACTACAGTCAACTTTCTACCGTCTTCTAAGTCGTATGTACCATCTTCTAATGAAGAGCCATCTGCTAGAGTAATTGATTTACCTACAAACTCCCCATCTTCTGAGTCAACCATAACTATTGTCCCATCTGCTAACGTCATCTCAGCCGCTTGAGGAACATCCTCTCCTTTAATAAGCCTAGAAAGTTTAGCTTGTATGTCTCTTAAGACACCTTCTTTTTTATCCATATCTTTATCATTTAATTTAACACTCGCTACTGCTCTATATTCAATTGAATTAGCATTAATGAATCCTATAGATTTAGAATGATTAATATCAAGTCTAGTCTCTACTTTCATTAAGTCTTTAATCTCATTTACATCTGCTTGCAATTTGCTTGCGTAGAAGTCCGCCAACTTATTTTCTTCTTCTCTAAGGTACACAGCCGCCTCCTCGTAATCTTTAGCCTCCATAGGCTGATTTGATTCCATCCAAGGGTTGTGAATCATTAAAGAAGAGTGTGGGGTTCTTGTTCTCTTTTGTCCTGCTAAAAATGGGACAGTAGTAATAGACGCACAAACGCCTACTATATTAGTATTTACTATTAAGCCTGATTTTTTTAGATCATCAAAATAATCATAAATTGCATAGCCTACATTAACATCACCTCCTCCACTATTAAAGTCAACGTTCAAAACAGTTAACTCCCCTAGTGACATAACCTGTTTTTGTACAGATTCTAAAGTAATGCCTTCACCAAATTTACCGTCAATGTAGATTTTACCTTCCATATCAAGTAAAGAAAAACATTATTCTGTTAAATAGGAAATATGCAGTATATTATTTGGTTCAAATATCCTTGAACCTCTTTCTTATATTGTATAAAGTAACTTTGCCAATAGAAAATTTTGTTAGTGTATTCTGTTTTGCCTCGTATGAATCACAAAAAGCTAACTGCTCTTTATAGTATTCAAATATGATGTGATGATTATATAATGTTTTGGACACAAACCCCTCAGCCTCTAAGAACTCCACCACTTTAGTGAAGTGGCTTAGAGAAACGTCCTCGTATTTCTTTAGCTTATTATGGTAATATATCATATGCTTGATCTAACTTGTTTTACTGAAACGTTTGATTGAGTTCTATTAATATCGGTAACTGCTACCTGTACTGGTACTTGATTAGACAACTGATTAGCGACACTATTTTCTCCAAATATCGCAGAATCAATTGAGGATGTACTTGACGCTGCTAAAGGGATTCCCCCATTCGCAAACTTCTTACCACCTCCTGCTACATTCATAGCACTCAACTGAGGCTTGAACATTGATGTAGCTCTCTTTGATATTATAGCCTCTCCTCCTTCAGCCTCATTTATCTTTCCTCCTACCGAGAACTTAACTCCACCATTAGCGTGACTAGCTCCCTCGAATACACCCCCATCCATTAGCCCACCGTTAGCAAACTTAGTGATACCACCATCCTCAAATATACCTGCAATATTAGCGACTTGAGCAAAACCCAAAGCCCCTGTAAGAGCAGCAGACGCAATGTTAAATGGAGCTGGAACATTAGCTAAAGAGTTTGTTATTGCTTGGTAAGTGTTTACTGTAGCTTGACCTATAGCTGCTGCTTTCGCTGCGACACTACCTTCTTCAGCAAACTGACTTACAGCGGCAAAAGATTGACTAGCTAAATCTACTCTTGCTACAGCTTTATCTTTATCTAACTCTTTGGCTTTATCGACCTCCTCTTCATTTTTATTAGACGCTTCTTTTCTTATTTCCCCCTCAGCTTGAAGTCCTTCCTCTATTATTACATTCCTCTCAGCTTCTTCAAGCTTCTTGTTTTCTAATAACCTAGCTGTCTTAAGTCTCTCTATTTCTATTAACTTATCAGCCTTCTCTTGAGCGTCTTCTACTTCTGCTGCCGCTGCCGTCTTTTTAAGAAGCATCAACTCGAACTCTGCATCTGAGATAGTTTTAATTCTATCTAGCTCTATTTTCTCACTTAGCTTTACGGCTGCATCTCTTTTCTTTATATTGGTCTGAATCTCACTCTCAACTTTTCTTCTAGAGTTAGCACGACTTTCTTCAAGCCTAATTAAGTTAGCCTCTAATTGCGCCTCTTCTAATTTATCCTCTTTATTAGATTTACCTTGAGCATTTTCTCTTTGCTTAATCTCTAATCTTAACTTAGCATTACCTATCTCATTATTGGCAAATTGATCTTCTAACCTTTGAGCTTCTTTTAAGAATGCGATTCTTTGCTCGGCCGTGAACTCATCCTCTTTCTTAGCGGCTAATCTATTTTTAGCAATCTCAACATCTAAGTTTGCGTTTTCTACTAAGACCCTTCTCTCTTCTTTAGCTAAAAGTATTTGCCTGTTTGAGATCTCGGTAGCACGCTTAAAGTTATCCTCTGTCTTTTGAGCTACCTCATCAAAGAATTTCCCTGTGCTGTCTATCAGCTCCTCAGTCTTACCTATAACGTCCTCTACACCAGTTACGTATTGTAATGATGCCTCACCTAATTCTTTAAACCCTTCCTTTACTTCTCCACTAAAGATTTTAACGATAGCCTTACCTGCTAATCCAAAAGCTTTAATCCTGTTTATTACTTGATCTTGTATAATGTTCCCTAATTCTATTAGAGTTTCTTTGGGGCTAGTTATAGCTTCAAATATAGCTTTACCAGCACCCTGTATTACGTCAGACACAACACCGAAAGCTGCACTTAGTTTATTGGTGATTTTTAGCAACTCATTTTGCCCCTCTTCGCTACCTTGAAAGTATTCCGTTAAAGCTCCTATAGCCAAACCTAATGCTGCTATAATCGCTCCTATAGGTGTTGCTATAAAGGCTAAAGCTCCTTTAGTCATAGCTTGGAAACCACTAACAGCTCCCCCCATAGCAGGGTTAACGCTAGATAAAGCCCCCCGTAATCTCCTACACTTCT
>Ga0255040_10000010_pt1 | contig 40838 bp, 63 predicted proteins | sample BC1_12_2_MG_FD_181711 | JGI IMG/M metagenome (GOLD analysis project Ga0255040, IMG submission 181711) | Seawater microbial communities from Strait of Georgia, British Columbia, Canada - BC1_12_2 | ecosystem: Environmental > Aquatic > Marine > Strait | place: Canada: British Columbia | collected... | reverse complement strand
ATTTATTCTAAGTATTTTTCAATTAAAATATATATCTGATTGTTTTTATAGAAAAATACTTTGAATAAATTTCTTTAAATTCAGATAACAACCTTCCTTTATGTTCTAAAGGATATCTCATAACTCCTGATTGATTCTTAATTTCATAAGATCTTCTCATCAACTCTCTTGCTTCTGGTGTTGTTTTAATCATTTGCTTAACATGATTAGTTAAAGCAATAACTTCACATTTATTTTCACCTGCTACATCTTTTACCATAGAAAAAAGATTATTATACTCTTCTTTCCAACCGGGGTAAAAAATTAAAGGGCTATAATTTAAATGTACTTCCCAGCCCAATTTCTTAAGCCTATTAATATCAGCTATACGGCTTACTATCTTTTGCATCTTAGGTTCTAATATATTAGAATACTTCTGAGGCATAAGACTTACACGTACTCTTGGAGGCTTGTTGAAATGCCTAACGTCTAACGTTAGTAGTCCTGGATACTTAGTGGCCATAGTACTATTAAGTTGTGGGTGATTATCAAACCTCTTAAGATAATCAATCAAAGGTTCAGGCATGTGTTTCTGCATCAGTACTAAGTCTGAATTGCAGGCAACATCTACCATAGTATATATAGGGTCTTGTTGATCAGGGACTTTAGTAAATTCCTTTTCCCATTCAACAACAGACTCATAAATCTCATCAACGTTCTTGTTTACAAAAACTCTTTTACCATTATATCTAGACATATAACAATAAGTATCTACACAGCCTCCAAAACATCCATATATGATGTTTGGAGCTATGCAATTACTACTATTATTATTTGTTTTGGTAATTAAAGTTTTGGTTTTCTGAACTTTAATCATTTACTAATTCAACTTCAGCCCATGCAACAAGATGAACAACATTACCATTTAAATCTAAACAATGAGAATACATCCCATCTATATGATTAAAAATTAATATTTGTTCTTCTTGAATTTCTGGAGCTCCAGGTGGGACTTTTATATCAGACTTAACTTTTATTTTAGATCCTCTTGGTACTTTATGTAATTCCATATTAGCTGTCTTTAACAAACTGACCATTAACCATCCTGCCTGTACGTTTTGAAATTACATTGTAAGCACTTTCTAGACATTGTTCTAAACTAATGTTTTGCATCTTAGCTTGAATAATCAAGGTAACCATAATATCACCCATAGCATCAATGATCTCTTCACGGTCTTTAACATTAATGGCCGTGCAAAGCTCAGTTGTTTCTTCTAATGTTTTCAGTGCTTGGGCCATTGGTGTAGCTTTAGCAAGAATACCTTTTTCCATAGCCCAGTTTTCTACTGCGCATTCTAATTCAAAATAATCCATATTGTTTAATTGTTTTTTAATAATTCTAATACTTCAGTTAATGATTCATGACGGTGGTTATCTTCTAGTACAACTTTATATACATGAAGAGAACTTGTAATCTTAGCAACTTCATTAATTGCAGAATAATTTTTGTCTTTTAAATCTATTTGTTGATTGTCTCCACAAAAGATCATCATTGAATCTTTACCTAGTCTACTTAAAGCCATTGAAAACTGAGACCGTGTTAAGTTCTGAAACTCATCTACAATAACAACAGAGTGATCAAATGTCCTTCCTCTAAAATGAGATAAAGAAACCAATTCTATTTGTTCTTCAGATTCAAGCTTCTCTAAAAGCTCAGGTTTATTATAGACCTTACGCATATTAGATTTAATAGGTACCAACCAAGGTTCCATCTTTTCTTTTTCAGAGCCAGGTAAAAAACCATTATCTTCTGTTGCCACAGTAGGCCTAGTAATAATAATCTTATTGTATTGTCTCTTAAAAAATTGATCTAGTGCTATTTGGACAGCAAGTAGTGTTTTACCACTACCTGCGTTCCCATGTATAAAACTAAAAGGATGTTTAAGTATTTGTTCTTTTGCAACCTTTTGTTCTTCTGATAATGTAATACTAAATCTGATAGACCCTTTAGGTGGTCTCTTTGTTATATTATTTGTTTTTGCCATTAGAATAGTGTTAATTGATTTGGAGCAACATCAATAATATTATTAATCTCTTGCTCTATAGCTTCAAGATAATATTTTTTATCAATATTATAGTTTTCCCACTTAGGTTCTAATTGCATATCATTAAATATTGACTGCAACCATTTGCCAGCTTCTAACTGTATCTCCCTTTTATCTTTCTTGTTAACCTTAAGAATCTTTACACCGGATTTAGATATAAAATATCTATTAATCTTCTGTAATTTTTCTTCATCAAATATACCATTCTTTATTTGTCTAGCAACCTGTTGCCAATCACCTTTTGATTTTCCACCAATACAATAATCTAATATGTTTTTATTTGTATCAATATAATCTTCAGGTAACACATCATGAACAAAGTAATGATAGATTGCCTTTGGTATAACAAGTTTAGATTTATTCTTGTGCAACTGCAGGTTATGAAAATCAAATCTACCCTTAAGTTTCACCGGGGCAAAACTAAACTTATCATTCTCTACTTTAAATAAGTAATGAGGATTGTCAGTTTTTAGTTTTCTCCAAGTAGATATATCTACATCAACCCACTTATTAATACCAATGTAGTTGTTAACATCACCAATAACCATCTTCTGATATTCATCATGCTCTAAATTAAGATTGGTTTTCTTTTCCCATTCTTCACATATAACCATGTACTCATCATAAAATGCCTTTGGTATTATAGTTTCTACACCATCTGTGTTTTGTAATAAAGCAATAGCACCCGGTATACGCTCCATAATTTGCTCATAAAGCATCATTAGGGATAGTTGACCATTGATTGTTATTCTCATACATAACTCAGGATCATAAAAGAAGCTGTTTTCATCATTGCTAAGGCCAAAAGTAGAATTAAGTATAATCTTATATACATAGTTCATTGGATTGCTCTTAGGGATCTTTTTACGCTCCTCAAAGAACCACTCATATTGATTACAGAATTCCTCTTTAGGAAAATGACCAGGAGACCATTTATTTTTTATAGCTAAGTTAGGGTAAAATGAAGTAACATCTGAAGACATAATCATCATATCATCATCAGGCTCATAAACACCTTTCTTTATAGCACCATGAACACCACCTAAACCAAAGTGTGTATTGACACCCTTATAGTTTATGTTGTATTTAAAACTACCCTTAAGACTACCTGCGTTAACTTCTAATGAAGCAAACCTATCAAACAATACCTTAAACTCTTGAGATGAGAAAGAAATGTATGGTAATATAATATCCTTAATCTTAATTGTATCCCTATAAGTTCTCATCTGTTTGAGATCTCTTTTAGGAATATTTAAGTTTCTAGATAAATAATATCCAAATATCTCTTTACTAATCCTAGGCTCTGAGGCACTAAACATGTTAATATTGTATGTACTTGTCAATTCTTTTCTTAAAGCTACTTGAGATCTTGATCTGTTATAGATTTCTTTTGTAGACTTAACATCATTAATACAGTATTCAAGTATGGTGTCTAGATCTTTTTGAGTTCTGATTTCAGTTTCATGATGAATAGGCATATCTAATATATTCTGCCAATCCATACTATACTGAATCCATTTAAGACTAGAACGTTTAGCCGGGTTATCCCAATGGTGCATTTTAAATAAATCTATTTGACCTATTCTCATCTTCCATTGTGGATAATCACTAAACTCTTTATTGTTTGATTTCTGTATACATCTCTGTGCATACTTATAAATAATATTAGCAACTAGATGACCATCAAGACCTAAACCTTCTTCATCTTTCCATTTACTGACATTATCTAATATATAGTGAGTTACTTGCGCATCAAATGCTAATCCATTATAGGATATATGCCACTCTTTGTTTGTGATGTTGTCTTCAAGAAAGTTTATGAATTCTGTCTGATCATTTCTTAACCGTGATATTACAAATATCTTAGTCTCTGTAGTTTTATAATTTTCAAAAACACCAGTAAAACAATCATAAAGCGTTTCATAATCCATTACCCAATGTTTCATTCTTTTTCTTTTTTAAGTTTATCTTTAAATGTATGTAGAGTTCTTTCATTAATACCTAAAGCTTTAGCTGCACTTCTTACAGTTTTATGCTTTTTTAGAGCTAGAGTCATTATTCTCTCCCTCATTTGTAACAGTGTTTCCATCTTTGTAATTTTTAAGTGCTACTACTTTAGCTTCTAATATTAAATCCATAATACTATCATAGATGTTTTCTACTGCTTCAGGAGATCCCTCACGCTCTAACTTTTTATCAATCTCTCTTTCATATAAGTTAACAGTCTTGATTACTTGTTTAATCTTCTGTTTAACTTGTTGTGTATGTATATACTGTAACCCATGTGCAAGTTCTCCCATGCACTTAGTCATAGCAAATAGGATGTTTACATCCATTATTTCTTCATCTGTTAATTTAGCCATATAAATATATTAGAGCAAAAAAAAGCCCAAATTAATGGGCTCCTTTGCATTTTTTAATAAATAGAATAGGCTACTTATTGACCAGGCATGATAATTTTAGAAACTTTTGTTTCTTCAATATCTACAAAAAATTCTTTGTAATCATAAGAAGATGCATTAATTGCAAATATATTAATAAAGTCTTCAATGTCTTTTTTATCTGATAAATAAAATTCAGAAAAAGTATCTACTAACCTTCTTTCTTCTTTATGTGTTTTACCTGTTTGCTTGTTAGGTGCCTTAAGTCTAATAGGTTGACCATCATCATCTAACTTAGGAACCATATGATAGGATTGTTTCATCACTTTACTGATGACTGCTAAAATGCCTGACGCAGGGTCAAACATAGCTTCTGTATAGGGTGAGTCATTACTGACTGGAATCATTGTAAATGATTTAGCATTTCTAAAACTAGAACTTACTAACATCATATTTTGTCCAATTTTTGACATATTGATTTTTTTTTATTTAGGCAAATATACATTACATTCTTTTAATAAAGAAAGAAATGCACCATTTTTATTAATAACTGTTTCTTTTATCAAGTCTGGCGGGCTACATAATTCAAACACATCTTCTAAAAGTTCTACTTCAACATCTAGCTCATCAGCATAAAATTCATGAAATCCTTCTGGTGATAAAAATGCTTCAACAAAATCTGAAGATTTAGAATCACTAAAGAAATCTATAATTATTACCTTAGAGTTTAAACTAAATTGAGAATATTTTCCTTTTAGAAATTTGTTAAAGTCACTTTTATAGCCTGAGAAATCAAAAACAAATAAATGTTTATTATCTCCCAGGTCTATATACTCATCAAATTTAGGATGGTTTCTTATGTATCTTTTACAGAACTTATCAAATGAATCACACATTTTAACTTTGTACTCACAAAGAAATTTGTAATCATCAAAAGAGTGCACATTATCCATAGCTATATAAGTTTGCTTTGGAACATATGCTAATCCTTTCTTTAAATCTAATAAAGGATAAAGAAAGACCCTGCTCTTCTGAAAATAATCTGTATACACAATACCCATACTATAATCTAACTTTTTCAATTAAGAAATTATAAGGTAAGCTATAGTTTCTTTCATTATAATGGTATTCTGCAGCCTTAATTACATTACTCAAAGCTTGCGCCCATTTATTAAGTGTAGCATCTGTAACTTCAAAAGTATAAACTTGGTTATATTTATCTATAACAACAAACTTAAACTCAATCTTATACTCATCTACATTATCAATTGATTTACTTATATCTTCATAAACAAGTTTACAATAAATAGCAGCTTGAAGCCAGTAGTTATAAAACTCTACTGTATCATTAAAGTCAGCTATTGTTTTACCTGTAGTTTTAAGATCACATATAGTTATAAGCTTCTCATCATGATTAACTTTATAGTAATCTATGTAACCATGCAAACCAAAAGGCATTTTAGATAATGTACAATTCAGATATTTTTCTGCATGAGTTTCTATTGGATCTAAATCAAAGTCTCTTGAAACTTCTTCAAATATTGCCATAACATCACTGTTACTTTTAATAAACTCTGCCTGCTCCGTACACTTTAATAAAGTATCTTGATCAACAACATCAACGTTAGTATTAGATAAAAATTCCCAGTAAGGTTCATTATCTAATGTTCTAACTTTAGCTATTCTAGCTTCATCTGCTTTTAAAGATTGATATAAATTAAACTCTATTAAAGAGTCAAGTATTACTTTGTCATCCACATCAGCAAGCTTTACAGCATCTGTATATAGTGACATGTTTTTTAGTATCTTTCTAACACTATCTGATGGTGCTTTACCAGGTACAATACTAAACTTGTTCTTAACGTTTTCAGGTTCAAACACCAAACAATGTACAAGCTTTCCTTCTACTAAATGTTTATCTGTTCTAACCTCACGGTCATTTAAAATATAGTCCTTATAAAATAAGGATGGTGAAAATAAAAGTTTATTTAAAGAAGAGTAGCTAAACTTAAATTTATCATTTGAGTAAAACTGCTCTTCTTTTTCAATGTTTCTATTCATTAATTGAGTTATTATATTTTTCTTTTAATACAAGATGTTCTAAATCAACTTTAAATACTTCAGCTCCTGGTCCTACCATTACATTTAAGCATTTATTAAGAAATAAAGATCTGGTATTGTCAACAGCAAATTTAGTTAATTTTCTATCTTCTGTCAAGGCCATGATGTATCTATTATAAGAATAAACATTATTAGTATCATGACCACCTTCATATGATTTTAACCGTGACCTCATGGCTTTTACATTTACTGTATTCCAATTATTAGTAGCTTTCATCCAATCATAGTGCCACCAATACAAACTAGATACTACATTAAATGATTTTTCTATATTAGAATTAGCTAGCATTTCAAGAGCCAATGTTCTATTATCTATATCATTACTTGTAATCATCTGTTCTATGGTACCGTATTGATCATCTTCAATAATTGCTAAATCTTCATCAATTATTTCAGTTATTGCAGTATCAAATACAACAGTAGCTACAGAATTAACAACTCTATTATAATCTTTAACTTTACTTTTTTCAATCATAACTAATCTAGATCCTAGATTTGCTGCTTCATGAAAAGGTTTTGTAATCTTAAGAAATTGTTCTCTCCATAAATGAGCATTATGACCACCATTATAATAGTGTTGATTAAAAGCAACAATAGAGTTTTGATCCATTTCAGATAGTTTTTCTCTAAGCTCATTAAGAGCTCCATCAGTAAACATACCTTTCTCTTTTGCTATAATACAAACTCTAACAAAGTCTCTGTAATCTAAAAATTTATCACTATACCAATTGTATGTGAATAAAGATTCTAAAAACTTGTATGACACTACATGTATGTCTGCCTTATCACTATCCCTAGTAATTTTACAATCAAACCTTTCCTTTAACAAATCAAACTTTTGTCTTGGTAAGTTTAATTTAGGATATCTATAAATCTTTACATCTTGTAAGCTAATAACAGATGGTTGCTGTTTAGCAGTAACTATGTTATGTAACCCAAACTTTGTAAGATCATCACCTGATAAATAATAGTTATCACTACTACCAACATACAGTTCATCTGTTAGTTCTATATCAAATGCTCCAGATGATAGTTCAACGTTTTTGTTGACTGCAGCATCATCTCTGTTTAAATTAAAATTATATATTTTTTTAGTCATTTTTTAAATATTTTTGATATTCTTTTTTTACAGCCACTTTAAAAGTATAAAGATCCCTGTTATGAATGCTTATTTCTCTTCTTACTATAGGTTCTAAATATCTGAAACTTGTTTTACATAACAATTCTCTCTCTTCTAACCAAAGTATCATGTCCTGAGCACTCTTTCTTTCAAAATTAAGAAATCCAGATTCTTTTAACCAGTACTGTAGATCTTTATCTCTGTTATCTGCATATGTTATACTACTACAGTCTTGTGAAAATTGCCATAATAAATGATAATTTTTTTTATAATCTATAGTAGGAACAATTTTAAGAGCTAAGGCCTTATCATCACCATAAGCCTTTAATTGCGCTTTTAAATCATTAAGCAGACTTTCATCAAGAGTCATTTTAGTAGCAGATGCATGTAACACAGTCTCAGGATCAATAACACTAACATGTGTAGTATCAATTATATGAGCTAAGTTTATAGCCATACCAGTAATAATCCAGTTATCATATAGACTATCATTTATATCTATATCATAATATCTTACATTGTCTGTAATCTTAGGTGTAATAATGCATTCCAAACCAGAATCTGAAACTTTTTTTAGGATACCTGTTTTTGTTGCATCTCCCATTGTAGTTTCATAATTCCATATCTTATTCATCATTATAGTAGACGGGATATTTTCCGCATTCTGTAATGTATGAGTAGATATATCTTCATGCCCAATTATAAGATCTGCTAATTCATAATCATTTGTAACAGTTATACCATGCTCTTTAAGAGCAGCCTTTAATCTATCTTGTGATACATTACACTTAGGTAATATAAAAGCTTTCTTTTTGGTTCTAAAAGTTTGGTCATCCTCTGTAGGGACCGTTAATATACTGTGTATTTTTTCATATGTTGTTTTATCTTGAGTACATAATACTTTATTACACTCTGTATTAGAGAGGACACCATAAACGGTGTCACTCTCCAATGCAAAGTAAGTTAAAGCATCAGCATCAAAATCTTGATATACTGATTTATTTGCCATTTTATTTCATAGTCATTTTGACAATCTCAGGGATCATCATTAATTTATTGAACTTTTGTTTATTACCACTAAATATTGATCTTACAATCAAATATTTTAAGTCATTAGTAAAATAGTCTTCAGTACATAGTGTCTTTAGTCTATCTGTAATCTTTTGACTTATGGTATTTTCTTTAGAATACACAACAGCATAATTTGCTAAACGTGTAGCTAATGTAGATGCTATATCAGCACGGTAATTATCATCCTTACCAATACAACCTCTAAGTTCACCTAAAATATATTGCTGATTATCATGTGTCAACAAATCTTTTGGAGTTACAAGCTTATCAAGTTTATTATTAATGAAGGTTGTGAACATTGATGCAAAAGCATCACCTACACTACCCTCACCAATCATTTGAATCATGCTAAGGTTATCTTCAAAATTATCAAAACTTGATATAGCATTAAAGAATGTAGTAATAGATCTTGCATTTGTTTCTTGAGTTACTAACTCAGGATTCAATAACAAAAAGTTAATACATCTAGAATCTACACCTGCTTCTTCTGCCCATTGAGCCCATACATTAACATCAAACTTAAGATTTGCGGTTACATATCTAGTCTTCTGTGCACTATCTACACTGTTAACCATATAATCTCCGTTATCCGGGTTAGCTGTTAATATAATATGCCAATCCTGTGGTAGTGTCCATGAAATATAAGACTGTCTGTCAATCAATTCCATACAAGCTTGAATGAAACGTACATCAGCACGGTTCCAGTCATCTAGTAATAAGATACCACCTGATTTCTTATCAGCAATCCACTCTGGTGGACAATAAGACATTCTGTTCTTACCAGTCATTTTGTATCCATTTTTTAGATACTCTTGTACAGCAAGTTCATCAACCCATAAACCAACTTTTTTGGTTTTTACTTGAGGCATCTTTGCCAGAGATGATGATGCAGCAGCTCTTTGTGCAGCAGTATAAGATATGTCATTTTTATTTTCTGAAACTTTTGTCTCTTTATACATTTGGAATTGTCTAACTGGGAAACCTACTAAGTCACCTAGCTCTTCTATCTGTGCTAAGTTTAACTTAACAAAGTTTAAATCATTCTCTTTGGCTAGTTCAACAATGGTTGACGTTTTACCAATACCTGATTCACCAACAACCTCAACAGATACAGATTGCTTACCTTCTTTTTGTAAGAATCTGTTGTTTGTGATTATGTGATTTACAAATCCTTTTAGTTCTGTAGCATTTAAATTTACTTGACCCATTTTTACTTTTTTAATTTAATTTAGTTTTATCTTTTGTCCTGGTAATTGATCATTTATCTCTGATATACTGCTATGTACCCATAGGGTATTTTTTGGACAGTCATCAGGAGAATATGCTTCACCGTCTGTTAAATATATAAGAGCTGTATAAACTCCTTTCTTTTCATTATAGTGATCAATTACTGGTTGGAAGCTTGTTCCACCACGACCATGTATTTCCCAATCTTTTTTAGGATTGAATTCTTTTACACTTTTAAGCTGTGTATCACACTGTGCAACTGTAATCTTATGACCAGTTTTATGCATATGTGCTAACTCAGAGAAGAATTCTTTTAGTTCTTCTGTATTTACAGACCCTGATGTATCAACGCCAACAAGTATGTGATTCTTAAACTTTATCTTTAAACCTGGATTCTCAGAATAACGTTTATTATACTTACGTCTCATTTTTCTAGTGTAAACTATACTTGAATTACCAACAAACCTTCTTAAGTAAGCTTTCCAATTAAACTTTGCAGGTTCAACATGCATTAACTTATGAATTAGCTCTGCTAACTCTCCTGGCACACTACCTTGCTTTTTAAGAGTTTCTTGTGTTGCTTCCTTAAGCTGATGATCAACCTGTTTTTGTACAAGCTTTTTATCTGCTTCAGATAAATCATCAAAATCATTCCATGTACCATGACAGTATTCTGATTCACCATCCATCTTATCCATAAGATTATCTAATGAAGGAGAACTACCATCCTGTTGCGCCTGTTCCAAAAGATTATAATAAACTTTTGTCCCTGCTTTAGTAGGAAGATTTAATTCAGGAAAACTTGAGAGTAATAAACCACCTTCAGGTAATTTACTTTCCAGTATGTACTGGTTGATCTCTAAATCAGCAGCTATGTTAAATAACTTATGATTAGAATATAGATCTCTCATTATTAAGTGCCCAAATGCAATGTGTAATAGCTCATGCTTTACCAAACCATACCTATGATCTTCACTTAAGTTTAAGTAAAAATCAGGATTGATTGTTAACTGCATGCCAATACCGTGTTTACTAACACCTGCTGTAGGTATTTTATCACTGTATTGCTTATTTATACCAATTAAAAAAAGCCCGTAAAAGGGCTCTTCAAATATTAAACTTTTAGTTGTCCGTGCAACTATATCTTGTATGTTCATCATGTCTATATAATTTTATCTAATATTTTTTTATAAGTTTCTTCATTATATGTACCACCGATATCATTAAGTATACATTTTATTGTAAGAGAACCTAAAGAATATTTAATGTTTCTACCTTTCAAAAACAATTTTCTTGCATCATAATGTAAAGCTTTAGCAAATAGCTTATCAGTTATATATTTATCTTGTAACTCTAAACTATTATAACAATGCATTCCTAAATCAAAATCAACAGGTAGGCCATTAAGTAATCTTAAAATATTAAAGAAATCACTTTTCTTTATTACATTCATCAGTTAATATTTCTATCCATACTCCAGGATTCTGCTTATCATATGTATATTGAATAAATACAGGAAGAATAAACTCTGCATTATCATCCTCAATCCAACCCGCTTTAACCATATCATCTTGAACTGTTTGTGCAGGATTGATGTAATCAAATTTATGTTTGGTACCCCTTACAAATGTAAAAGATATCTTAGCCGGCAAAGTACATTTAGATAATTCTGCTTTAAACTCTTCAGCATACTTTTCATAGTATTCTTTAGTAAGCTTTCTATAGTTAACTACTGTCTTACTAGCTATAAAGTATTTACCCGTCCATCTTCTTCCATTTTTACTGGAAGGTACGGAACCTGGTATCCACCATTTTTTTGGTTTTTTCATATTATTTATTAAGTGTTTGCTTTAGTAATGGTTTTAATGCTTCATGTAACTTATCAAAGCCATGCTTTTCCATAGCATCTGATACGTCCTTGCATATAGTTAAGTAACATCCTTGAATATCATATGCAGATGCATATCTTTCAATTGCTTTAAAACCTGCTTCATCATTATCAAACAATGTAATAACCTTTTTATACTTTTTTTTAAAGTTTTGTATAATGTGAGGTTTAATTATAGTATTCTCTGAGTCTGGTGCTACAACTTCAACGTTATAACCCATACTTTTTAAACACATTGCATCTTTTAATGATGAACATATTACTAAATAAGGTTTCTCATATTTTAATTGATCTAGTCCCTGAAGATAAGTATTAACTTTATGAAATCTATGTTTACTATTGGGTTGATATATTTTATATACTTCTCCATGTTTATTAAAGTAACCATAAATTCTTGGTGCCTGTATTTTTAATGTATTAATGTGACCATCTTCTTGCTTTATGAGATTATAATACTCAATTGGCTTAACATTATACAAATCCAACATAGACATACCTATCCTATAGGATAACCAGTAATCTGCATCTAGTTGATTCCAAGGTCTGTGTTTTATAAAATCCACTTCCCATTTAGATACAGGTTTAAATTCAATTTTGGCTTTACCATTCTGCTTGACATATATATTATAGTCAGATATAATTTTCATTACAGCTTTAGTATAACCAATATTAAACATAAGTTTTACTAAGTCAACTTTATTACCATTATTACCAGTTGAGAAGTCTTTAAATTTATATTGACTTATTCTTGGGTCAACATAAACACAAAAGCTTGGTGTTTTCTCATTAGGATTAAATACTGAATGTATTTTTATATCCTGTCCTGTTAAGGTTTCTGATAAATTTAAATAATATTGAAACACCCAATAACTTGGTATATCATCTATTTCTAATACTAAATTTTTAGTGTTAAACATATTAATCAAATTGAAAAAAAAAGGGGGCATTACACCCCCTCTAATTTTAGGTTAATTTCTGACTACAGATCAAAGTCACTTGCTGATGAAGTTGTTGGCTCAAAGCTTGTTGTTGCTGGAGCATCTGTTTTAACAACTTTTCTTAAGTGAAGAGGATTGTTAGAATCAAATGTAATTAATTTAGATGACTCTACATCAAGTGCTTCTATTGGCACATTACCTTTACTCATTTTTGGTAGAAACAAATCATTGTTGATATAACCTTCTTTGTTTTCCCATTCACGTGCTGCAAGGCATACGTTAACAAAACCTGAATTAGAAAAGATATTATTACATGCACTCATGAATTCTTCAATTGTGTTTGCACTAATCTTATCTAGATCCGCTCTTTTGTTTAGAGTTTCAGCTAAAAATACCATGGCTTTCATAACTTCATTGTCACGGCTAATCTCATTACCATTAGGAAGAATAGTATCTTTATATGCATAAGGGCTAAACCTTACTCTACCTACTTGACCTGAATAACGTGGTCCATTAGGATTATTTTGATCTACTAAAAATCCTTGAAATTCACCTGTTATAGGCTCACTTTCTACATGCAATGTAATGTTATATGCATTTGCATCATATGGTGTTTGATCAAAAGTAACAGAGTTAATCTTTACTTTTTGGTTACCTGTTCCAATAACTGGTTTTTCTTTGCCTGATCCGGCTGTCATTCCTTGTGTGTTAAACATAATTTTTACTTTTTAATTATTAATTTTTAAATAAATTACTCTTCATATTTTTTAATACAGTCTTTTACATACTGCAGGTTGTTTGGGATGAAGAAGTCTTCAAACATACCTTGAGGTGATTTACATGTGTTCTCTCCATTGTTTTGAGTTTCAAAACCATATTCAAGTTCACCATCATCATTTTTATTTACCTTTCCAAATAGAACTATAGAAAACAGACCTTCCAAAGTTAGTGTGTTATCTATCATTTTACCAATGGTTTTTGCTTTAATTTTTCTATTACCATTGATATCAGTTGAATCTTCAGAGTGAGTTAAAAATATTACAGTTAAGTCATCCCTTAGATCTTTAGGCATTTTAGCTACTGTAGCTAAGTTTGCTGCAATCTGGGTAAACTTATCATAACCTTTCTCATTAGCTCTATCAAAGTATTCAAAAGAACTCATATACTGCCAATCATCAATAACTAATGTTTTGATCTTTGGCATTTTTTGATCTACGTGTGTAATTGCTTTCATTATTCCAGCTGCTGATGAAGAAGAAGCCAAATTACCTTTTGGATTTTCTTTATTGATTGCTGTATAATTAGATTTCCAACCTTTAAAAGGTAGTGGTTTGTTTGCAATGTTAATTATAAATGTTTCATCAGGATCTAAGTGTCTAATTGATGTTGATTTACCTGTACCTGAATCTGCTATTATTAATATACTGTTTGCCATTATTTATTTTTTTAATATTTTAATTAATTGTTGAAGTGAATTGTTTATCTCATTTAGTTTACCTGCTATTAGATTTTCATCATTGTTAGATGGTTTATCATCCGGGTTAGGTAACTCTGCAAAGTCTAGATCTAATTTACCTCTACTTGTTACATCATTAATAACCTTAAGTTCACTTGCAGGAACTAAATGTCTTTGGAAACCTGAGTTACTTGTAATCATCTCATACTCTTCTCTCCAGTGTGGATTAAATTTCAGAAGGTACAAAGTTCTCTTAGGATCTTCTGAGTCATAGTTTATACTTACAAACTCTGTATAAATGTCTTGACCCTTTTCCATCTCACTAGGAAAGAAACTTACATGTAAGTCATCTTTACCTGGTGGTCTATATGCCATCTTAGGTATAAACAGTGCATTTAAATTACCAATAGTTTGAAAGTAATCTTCATGCTCTTCTTTTAATTTATTTACTTTTTGTTTACGTTGTTCTGGTGTTATTCCCATTTTTTTACTTTTTAATTTGTTATCTGCGTTCTTGTTGACCAGGGGTTTGCATTTCTTCAATCTGCATTTGTTCAAACTTTGCTTTAAAGAAACTCATTCTTGCATCACCATTTCTGGCTTTCAAAAAGTGTAATACCAAAGTTCTATCATTTTCTATAATATATCTATCTGGCCCATAGAACCTAATTTTTTGTTTAGCAGGACGGTTTATACCAATAAGCATATCTGCATGTTGTAACATAGCATCTGAACCAAATATATCAGACTCAAGAATATAATTACCATACTTGCCATCAATTGCTCTATCAGGGTTATCAATATTTCTATTGAGTTGTGATAATGCAATAAACAAACAAGGATAATCTCTTTTACATTGTGTAAAGAATTCACCTAACTCAAATAACATATCTAATGTATTATTCTGATAAGGTGCTCTCTTTACAAGCATTGTATGATCCAATGTTATAATAGTTTTTTTACCTTTATGCTTATTCATGTACATATCAATTTGCTCACGCATTTGATTTACAGTCATAGGTGTTGAAACTATATCTACCGGATGCTTAACTCTTTCCTTAGCATACTGATGACATGTATTCAATACATCAGAAGTAAGTGTACTACCAGCACTACATAATTCTTTATATGTTTTACCAGTAATAGAACTAAACTCTCTAATAGCTGACGTTCTACCAACCATCTCAAACTGAAATTCTAATACTCTAAAATCATCATCTGGATTTAATGCAAAAGATTCTCTTATAATCTGATCTTTAATAAGTGTTTTACCTGAACCAGGTCTACCACCAATTACAGTTAGAGTATTCCATTCTAAACCATCAGTAGCAGCATCATTAAATTTAGGCCACGGTGTATATATAGACTTTTCAGTCCCATTTTGTCTACCCTGCATGTATTTTAATGCTTCATTGAATGCGGAATATTGCCCCACCCATCCTTCTGTTGATTTAGCCATTCTCTATTGTATATATAATACTTGTTACATTATCTATGCTTGAATTACATGATTCAGTGTCTGGTTCCCATTCACCATCTCTTAGCATTTGAAAATCTTCAAGTACAAGGTTTAATTTATTTAATACTTCTGCTTGTTCTTCTACTGTCATACTACTTTTTCTTTAAATGTTTTTTGTTCTGTGTCTATACCATCTCTAATCATATCACAATAATCAGCTAATGTAGAAGACTTAACTTTATGTTTGTCTTGCTTACATATAAAATATTGACTTGTCTGCATATACATATATTCTGCATCTCTGTACTCATTCACATACATTCTTGTAGCTTCAAATACTTGATCCCATGTATAATCATATGTCTCAAACAACCATCTAAAAGAACTTGATAACATTTTTACATTGACTCTTGCAGGTTTACCACTAGGCAATCTTTGATTTGGAAATATTTCCCTATAGGTATTTATTTTATCAGCAAAGTTTTTACCCATTAACTGGATATCAGTTTTCTTTTTTGCTTTAATAAAATAATTATCTAAGTGTGCTATAAAGACTTTTGCATCTGCTGTTAATTCATATGATTCATTATCAAATGTAACATATCCATTATCAACCAATGCTTTTTTGTCATCTTCTAAAATCTTAGGTAAAGCTATCTTTAGTTTCATACCAAATAATATAGCTGCCTGATTTGGACTAAGTTTGTTTTTGTATATTATTTGGAATAATTCCCACATAAGTATTTATTAGTTTATTAATTTTATCAAATGCATTCATATAACTTTTATCTTTTATATAAAGCATATCATCAACGCTGTTTCTACTGTGCACTACACTTGAATGATCACGTTTAATATATTTACCTACAGCATGGCAAGTATATCTCATACTATGACCTATATGACAGTAAATCTTTCTGAACATTACCAAGTCTTTTGTTCTGTTTAATTCAGAAAGCTTATTGATATTTTGTAGTTCAGGATAAAGCATATGCATAACGGTTATACATGCTTTATGTATTTGTTGAAGTGTTGGCCTGTACTCTCCTTCATTGTGTAATTTTTGAAATACAATGATCTCAATTCCATACTGTGTGAGCATAGTTTCTTTGAACTTAACTATGTCATTGTCAAGCCTATTGTGTTGATTATTAGTCATTTATGTTTACTATCTAGTTTACAAATTTAAGGAAATTTTACCAGTCTATCAAGGTTTTACCTTGTTTATTTAGTTCTATGTTAGTTTTGTTAAACACGTCATTTGAATCCCAAACACCACCTCTATATGCAGCTGATGCAGGATGTGTACACTTAAGTATCTTTTGATTAGATATCAGTCTTTCCCATGCTTCTGCTTTTTTACCCATTAATATGAAAACAATATCTTTATTGTCTTGATTAATCTTACTAAACAAATGTTCAGTAAAAGGTTTCCAATTCCAAAAGTGAGATCCTATTTTATTTACTTCAACTGTAAGAGCTGTATTAATTAATAATACGCCTTGGTTAGCCCAACATCTTAAATCAGTATGATCTGTATCAATTGCTTTATTAATATATTGTAAAGACTTTTCTACTTTATCTTTTTTACTACAACTAAATGCTAAACCATCAGCTGATCCTAATTGAGGATAAGGATCTTGTCCTACTATAACAACTTTTAGATCATCATATTTACATTCTTTAAATGCATTAAAAATGTCTTTAAACTTTGGAGTAAATCTTTTACCCTGTTCAACTAAACTTACTAATGAATCTGTTAGATCATCATAAAGTTTACTATCTATGTAAGGAAATAATATATCTGCCCAACCTGAGCTTTCTATATCTTTTTTTAAACTGTCTTTTAGAATTATAAGGTTTTTTTCCATATTTCTTTCAATTTTTGTATATTTGTATATAAATCTTTTATTATGTCTGAAGAAAATCAAAATTTAGAATCAACTGTTACTTATGACTTTTCAAAAGTTATAACAGGTATTACTGTATCAACTGCATATATTTCCGGTCTTTCTAGAATCTTAACTGACATGGTAACAGACTATCCAAATCCAGCAGCACTACCTAAACTATTTAAAAAGTTTGGTACTATAATGCAATTAGTAGATGGAGAAGAAATCTCTGATGAAACAAGAGAAAATATTAAACTTGATATAAATGAATCTAATATTTATACATTATTTTCTTTACTTCAACTTCTAAGGTTTTTAGCAAAAGAACAAGGTCTTGAACTTTTAACTGAGACTACTGCTACCAAAGATGATCTAAAAGACCTTGCTGATTTAGTTACAGCAGGTAAATCTACAGCAGATAAAATCAAAGAGATTAACAGTAAGATGAAAGTAGTTAAATAACTATCTTAAATTCATACCGTTAAACTCTCCAATCTCTATACATGATTGTATAGCTAAATTAAGTTCATCTTTATCACAATCTGCAAAAGATTTACAATACTCTTGTCCATCTCTAACAAAGCATAATCCACATGCTCTTTTTACCTCCATCTTTGCTTCTATAAATGTGTAGCCAATTTCTTGTGCTATTTCTCTAATCATTGCATGTACACGTGCTAACTGTGGGTTACTACCCTTATCACCACTTACACCAATAAATATTTCTAACTTAGAGTCATCAGGTAAACTACCTAACCATTTATTAAATCTGGTTTGAACTGCTTTCTTTGGAAAATACAACTCTCCATTCTTAATTGAAGCTTTTATATATAAGTTATCTTTCATCCTGATATAACACTACTTATTGCACATATTATTGATACTACTAAAAATATTAGTAGAGTCCAAAAACATCCTTTGTATATATTTGATTGTTTTTCAGGTGATCTACCTTGGTTACTTCTGTACTGTCTTATTTTTTTTTCTTTTTTCATATAAACATGTGTTCATCTTGGTTAGTATCATTACTGTTGTTTTCTGGTTGGTCTAATTGACTTTCTGTGTCTTTTGGGTCATCTGTTTTCACGTGATAGGTTTTAATTATAAAATTTAGTTATTGATTCACTTGTAAGTGTATATAAAGGTGCTTTTAAACCTGCTTTCTTTAATCCGTCATTCACCCATGTGTTACAGGTGTAATACCAACGGTAGTTGTCTTTACCATTATAATAATTTGGCATATATTCTGAATTATAATGTGATTCATCTATATGCTTTTTAATTATTTGGTATTGTTTTTCAGAACACTTAACTGTTTTCCAATTAAAAGAGTCAAAGTAGAAAGTCTTCTGTACACGTACTAAAGTAGAAGGGTCAGTAATTAAAGTTCTATATAATTTTCCTATAGTTAAGCTATCAAAAGTATCTACTTCTGTAAAGAATACTTTAGATCCCCAACCATATAACTTAAAAACACTATCTTCTCTTAATACTATATCTATATGTGCACCATTATCAGATAAATAAAATTCACGTTCTGATGATTCACTGTAAGATCCAGTAGGTATATAGTGTGCTGCAAACATTATTAGTATAAGAACTAATGATGATACACCACAAATTTTTAATATTTCTTTTATTGCCTTTTTAAAATTCATGAGCATCTAAAATTTCTTGTTCAAAATCTTCATCTATGAGATTCATGACATCAATATTAACAAAGTTACCTATTCTATCAAGACCACTATACCATACATGAGTTATATCTGCTGATGGCCCATAACCTGGTGTTCCTGGATCTCCATTAGAATCATAATATTGATGTGGTTCTCCTGGGTCATAGGTATACTCAACTGTAACTGATTCACCTGTTTGTGTTAAAAGTTCTATTTCCATATTACATAAATCTTAGTGCTCCTCCATCAACGTAAACAAACTCTTGAGCACACTCAGTGCACTTAGCATTTGATTCATTACGTAATAAAGAAACTTTGTGACAATTAGGACAAGGAGTTTCTCCTTCTTCTATGTATTCTTCTATTGCTTTTCTAGCATAGCTGTGTATCATAGAGTCATGAACACCTTTATAAAAAGTGTTGTCTGCCTCCATTTCATTTTGTTGCTCAATAAAGAGCTCTTTCATTCTTCCCATAGTTTACTTTTTTTGACTGTCCATCCAGCATCTACTGCTGCAATAGCTTTCATACTCTGAAAGCTTACCACATTGTAGACACTTATGAACTTTATTAGTTTTAGTTTCTGTCTTTTTATCATCCATCCAACTCCATTCTTGAATACTCATCTTAGTTTTTTAAAGGATTGTAAAATTTAATTTTAGAACTGTCAAAATCTTTCAAAGCATTGGTGACCCATGTCTCATCTTGTGTACCTGTATAACATAATATATGACATACTGCTGTTTCAGATGGATTAAGTCTTAGTAATCTACCTATTCTTTGTGAAGATTTTCTCTCATTACCATATGCATGCATAATAATACCTTGTTTAAGGTTTGGAATTGTAACACCTTCTGATAATTGTAACACGCATGATAACTTATCAATTCTACCATCAGAGAATAATTCTAGATTCTCTTCTGATTTTGCATTACCAGAGTGATAACTATGTTTGCATAACTTATCTGCTTGTTTTTGTGTATTAGCAAATATAATGCACTTACTACCTAAGTTAGAACTTAATGATTTAACATAATCTTCTTTAGTAGAATAATCCATCAATGCTTTCATTCTCATGATTGCAGCAAACTGTCTTTGCTTTGGTGTATTAGCATCTGCATAACGCTTTGTAGAATAACCATAATCCAAGAATTCTGATGTCCACCAAAAACCTCCATTTTTACTCTTCTTCTTTAATGTCTTAAGTTTAGACAACTGTAGTTGATGAACAAAAATTTTGTAGTTGTTTAGTATTTTAGAATCTGTTGCATCATCTACACTAAATGTAAACTTGATAGGACAATACTTTTTAACCATTCTACCTTTTACAGAATCAGCACGCTTTGGTGGTGTACCTGTAAGACCTAATATTTTACCTGTAAATACAGACAAAAATGGCTCATGTGATTCTAATAAGCTATGACATTCATCTAAATAAACTATATCATAGTCATTTGGATTCTGTTTGTTTATAGATAAATATGTTGTAAACGTTATATGTTTAACTAAACCTTCTAAGTTCATTTTATCTAATTCATCAATCCAAGACTGGGCTACTGAATGTTTTGGTATTACTACCAATGCTTTTATGAAAGGATTATAGTTTCTTTGTAAGTGTTGTATAGCAATTCTTGTCTTACCCACACCCATAGATATGCCTAAACCACATCTTTTATGTTGTGCAGCTATAGATAATGCATCTGCTTGTACTATTTCTCTTTTAGTCATAATTATTACATGAATTTTTTAATTTTTTAGATTTATAAAGGTGCACCCTACAGGACTTGAACCTGTGACCTTTTCATTATGAGTGAATTGCTCTAACCAACTGAGCTAAGAGTGCTGGTAGCCGGAGTGGGATTTGAACCCACACGGACATTGCTGTCCAAAGGATTTTAAGTCCTTCATGTCTACCAATTTCATCATCCGGCCAACAGTGATCCCACAAGGACTTGAACCTTGAACCTACAGCTTAGAAGGCTGTTGCTCTATCCAATTGAGCTATAGGACCAAATATTATAGATCAAATTTAAATCCTCTTTTCAGAAAAACCTAATTCTATAGCTTCTTTTGGATGTTCTTCTATCCACATATGACATGACCTGCATGATGATAGCCAAGTGCTAACCTTTAAATGATATTCTCCACGTCCTTTCTTATGATGTACATCTGTAGAATGTAACGTGCAATTGTGCAAAGCTGCTTGACATATTGGATTCTTTTCAAGAAACTTACGTCTAAGTTTACTGTAAGCTAACTCAATAACTTGCATTTTCTTTGACTTTTGCTTAATGGGTTTTCTCATTAAAGGTTTAGCATCTGAACTCTTACTTTTGTACCAGCAACTTTTGCAATAACGGCTTCCTTTATCATTTTTCCAGATAAACTGTTCCGTATTGCAATTGTTACATAGTTTCTTTTTTTGTTGAATCATACTTTCAACTTTTTCTGATTGTCATTTGGACTTAAAGTTAAGTAATTTGCTGGTAATAAACCCTTTGACATGAATAAAAGTATCACATCTTCATATACTATACCTAAATCTTTAAAAGACATTGTGTTATTATAGTCTTCTAAATACTCATCAACCGGTATAGATATCAAGAATTCAACTGATTTACCTTTAAATGTTCTTTTAAAGTAGTTGTTGATCTTTTTACTGCAAATCATTTGTTTCCAGGCATTAATTTCCCTTTGACCTCTTCTCCAAACTTTAGAGATTCTTCTTTTCTTATCCCAATGTAATTTTTCAACTTCAGCCTTATCATACACGTTTAACCCATGTAACACTCTCTTAAACAAGAAGTGTTGGTATGAATTTAACTTGGTATACTCAAAGTTATTAATAATTGTAGGTGGATGTAACTGATATTCATCAAGTATTCCATAATAGTGGTAACGTTGAAGTCTTTTACTTAAGAGATCTTTACTTTCATTTTGTTTTAGTTGTTTTAATTGTTCTTGAGATAGCATACATATAGTTTTAATTTTTATTTAATATAATTCTAGATTTAATAATAAAAAAAGGGACTATCACACTATTTCTAGTGGTCAAGTCCCTTTTCAGTCATCCTTCAGAGATGTTTATTTAGAGTTCAAATGTCTCTTCTTCTTCTACTACTAATTCTTCTACTTTCTCATCAACAATTTCTTCTACTTTTTCTTCTGATGAGTCAAATCCAAATGCCTCAGCTGTTGTAGCTTTCTTTGGTTTTTTCTCTAAGTTAAATGAAGTTGAAGCGTTTGCTTCTTTTATTGCAGCACCATTATTATGAGCTAACAATACATCCTCCGCTGTTGCATCAGCAACAAAAAAGGTTTTCCTATAAATAGGTTCTCCATCAACACAACAGATAATACCTGTATCCCCTGCATACTTTAGGTCTCTATCAGGATCATTAGTTGAAAATGCTTCAAATTGTTCTTTAATGATGATTTTACCTGGTAATGTTGTCATAGATTCTAAACCAATAGATTGTAGATCTTCTAATTTACCATGTAATAATGTACTTATGTTTGATTTCTTAACCCAACCTCCATTACCAAAGGTAACTCTGTCTTGTTGTAATCTTACATAACCGTACTCTGAACTTGTGCTTGATTGACGGATAACATTTCCCATGTCATCAGCAATGATGTTTACTTTACTTTGCATAATTTTTGCTTTTTAAAATTTAATAAAATGTGTGAATGATTCTGTCTATCTTTTAGACATCATCTGGATGAAAATACGGGTCCTCCAATTTCTCATAACCATCTATCTCATCTAAAGATCTAGAATCTTCAATGATCCTTTCAGGATCTTCATCAGATTCTTTCTCTTGTGTTCCAGAAAATTGATTGTAAAAAGGATTACCCACTTCTTTGGTATATACTCCACCTAAACCATTGAGGTCTTTTATCTCATCATCTGATAAAGATAAATATTGCTCAACTGAACATTCTATTATGCGTCCATTAGGTAACTGTATTATCATTTTATTTGCTAAGTAAGTTTAACAAAAATATAATAATTTATGTATCTAATATAACATAATAAGCATGTCTTTCATTATTAGGAGTAAAAAGTCTGCATATATATAGCTAACAGGTTATTTTATTATTAGCTTTCTACCTACTCTTTTAATATAATCTTGGTCTTTCAGTTCTTTTATCAGTCTCTTTGTGGTTCTTTGACTTACATTTAAGTCATCCGCTAATGTTGATATAGAAGGAAAACAAGATCTTTGTTTGTTTGCATAACATGCTAAAACTGAGTATAGTGCTTTAGCTTTTATTGATAAGTCTGGTGACAATATAACCTCACGGCTAACTATACCAAATCTATAATTCTGTGACATGCTTAGACATGATGATCAATAAAGCAAAGTTATGATCTACTTCTTTACTTAGTTCATCATCTCTCATACCATATCTATCATTCATCATCTTACCAAAAGGTATTGACCTATCACTCTTTAACCACTTGTTATACTCACTGGTTAGTAATTCACTAGTTATTGTTGCCATGTCTTGATTTTAAATTGATATTTCATTGGTATCAGTTTCATTAATTTCACTGAATAATTCTGTTTGAACTACTTTATTAAAGAAAGGGATAGTCTTTTTATCTACTAACTCAATGTCAAATGTACTAATTTTTACTGACTCTTCTTTTATAACCTGGTTCTCTACATCATAATAATAAAGCATTACCTCCATATCTATATGATACGGATCAAACCCATCACTCCATGAACCATCTGTTTTAATTCTACCATAGACATAACCATCTATAGTACCAAGACCTTTATCAATTAGGACATCCCATTCAAAGTTTGAACCTGCATGATAGCTTGGTGGTTTTACTTTAACAATATCACCTATCTCTAAAGTTTTAATTTCTTTATAAGATAAAATACTGTTTAAGACAAAACTCACATGTGCCTCAGTTAATCCTTCATTAAGGATATTCATGATATGCACAATATTTTTAGGATTAGACAACTTTGATTTGTTGATTATCCCATATATAATTTCTTTAGTTGTTTTTTCTGATATTACGTATGTTTTACTTGTTCTTCCCATTGATTTAATTTTAATAAACATAGTGGGCCAATACTAATGATTGAACCCACTATGTAAGGTTACCACTAACCATATATGCTGTGTATTTCCCTAGCCTTACTACCTAGTAATAATATATATAATAATACTGGTGTTGTTAGGGTGTCAGGTGTGGCACTTTTAATTTGTTAAACTTGCTGTTTTATCTCCAATGACACAAATGGGATAAATATAATTACAGACATATCTTTTCTATCATAACCAAGGTCAACACCTATTCCTATACCAACTAATGGTAGAAACTCTATGTCAAACTTTGGTAGCATACTTACCTTTGGTAGATAATTATATACTATAACTGCTAATATCAATACTGTAAAGTAAGATAATACAAGTCCTGTCCACACTAATGGTGTAGATATGAACCCATCATTAAATACGATTGCTGCTAATGTTACTGTTGCTAATATAGGTTGTACTACAACGAATATTATTTTAATAAGTGATCTAAGAAATTTTTTCATGGCTTTATTTATTATAGGATTGACAATAGTTTATATATTCTACCATAGAGAATCTTTTTACCTCTATTAGGTTGTTGTCCAAGGCCAGTGTTCTTAACTCATCATTGTTAATTAACTCTGTGTTTAAATCTTCCATTAGTGGTGATTCAAGTTCATTACGTTTGATTACGAAATGTTGTTCTCCTGTAAATAGGTTAACTGTTGGACTTTCAGTGTTAGTATACATTAGTATACCAATTTTGTTGTTGTGCTGAACAAATTGTTCAGGATAAATGATTTTTACTTGCATGGTTTTGTGGTATTAATTAATAAAAAAAGGGATAGACTATCTACCCCATTTAGAACGTTTGTGTTTTTTCTTGGATACCCAATAGTTATTCTTGGCCCAAGCTTTTTTGTTTTTTGATGTCCCACATCTGTTACGTGTGGATCCACATGATTGTAATACTGGTCCTCCAATAAAGAGTAATAGCATTAGATAAAGAAACTTTCTTTTCATAGTTTAAGGATTAGTGATTAATTTTTTCATGTACGTCTTGACCAACGAATACTGCTGGTATCCATCCAAAGATTACTGAGAAGCCTATGGTTGCACCATGAGCAAAGCATTCTTTAAATGTCCAAGTATCTTCTAGATACCATACGATTGTATTTAATAATATTACAGTTAGGATAAAGGTTGTTACTGTAGCCAACATGATTTTAGAATTTTTCATTTGATTTATTTTTTAATAAGTTTATTCTTGGTTTGCATATGATAAGATTAAATCTTCATCAGCAGACCAATTGTCTTCTGACAATCCACGAGCAATTTCTTCTGCATACATGTATTCATGGACAGTACCATTTGGCATATATACTGAGTAATAAGGTCTACCTTCATTATCACCTGTTAGTTTGATAGTGATTTCATTTGTGTTAGTACATGCAGCAAAAGTTAATGCCACAGCTATAACTGTTATTACTTTTTTCATTTGATTTAGTATTAGTGATTAATAAAATATAATAACATTCATTCAGGTTTTAATGCATAACCTTATTCCCCTGATTCTTTGCTCACTTAACCAATTGTTATGGTATCTACCCTTGTTTTACAAGTGAGTTTATTATTGTTATTATTATTAGTGATTAGTAAATAACTTAGAGTGCTTATCCATTATTGGCTGACACTATCTCAGAATAGTCAGTGGTATTGCTTGACTCATATCTCTAAGCTTTTGATTTTAATATTGCGGGTAATATGATACTATTCCTATAGAGGAAGAGACAACAACTACTTATGTTATATTGTTGAGTGTTATTGTCACTCTTGTAGTATTGTTAGCTATATTTATATATATAGGGTCCAGTTATTATTTTAATGGCCTTAAAGGTATATTATATGGCTTATATGATGTCATCTTCATTGTGCAACACCCAAATAAATAATTTTTACATAACTAATTAGTAATTATTAGTAAGATGCAAAGATTAGTTGGGGAGCAGAGGTTGATATTGGAAGATGAGCAGAAATAGAGGTAAAGAATTGGTTAATGTAACATAGGAATTGTAACAATACAGTTCCATTTAATTATATATTATAATAACTAATAGAGATATTCACTCCGTTATTCACCTCCATCCATACGGTAGGATTATTAGTTATTATAATGACCGTGCTTTTACACACGGCCATTAAGATTATACTGCTTCCACCCACATTAGTGTTGTGAGTTCTCCGGTTCTAAGGTCCGTTACTGCATTATCTGACATACGGAATCCAGGCATCTCTTGTCCAGGCTCTAATTTTTTCATTAGCTCTTGGATTGTTGGATGATTAGCTCTCATTACCTGATTGGTTTCAGGGTCTATAAGAGATAATTGACCGAAGGTAATATTACCTTGAGTTCTACTACCCACAGCAAGACCAGCAAGTGTAGTCTTTTTGTTTGTGATTGGTGTTGATGTACACTGAATCATTGCTGAGCCTGTTGACTCATTGATTTGTACTTTTCTGAAGAATACTGACATAATTTATGAATTTAGAATATTAATGGATACCACTTATATACGGGGGTACCCTATCCGCAATAATTAGCTGGGGAGCAGAATAGTAGATCCTCTTCAGAATGCCAAACACAAAACTTTTACAATACCGTGGGGGGTACAAAAATTAAAAATAAAATTTTTTTTAATCTGGTGGAACTTGGAAATATGGAATTTAATTTTCAACCCTCACAAATAATTTGTATATTAATTATATAAACGCAACTAACTCTATAATTTAAGATATGAGTAAAGAAGAAGACGGGAGGGAGTATGATCCTATGGAAGAAATTAAGAAAAAAGAAGCTGAATTAGATCAAGTAAATTTGGCTTATGACAATTCATATAAAGTTCTTACAGGAGAAATTGATTTCCATACATTACTAGAAGATTCATTTAAGGATGGGGATTCTGCACTGATGGCTTTTGATCCGGATTCTGGCCCTTTACAAACTGAATTAGAAGGAATGATTGCGTGGTATATTGAATCAGAGGAGTATGAAAGATGTGCTATGCTGAGAGATATACTAGAAGAAAAGTTTCCAAGCTTACTAATAAACCAAACCAAATAGAAATGGGAAATATATTACAAGACATGATCAGTATGCTGACTAGAAAAAAGTCAGTGATACCAAAAGCTGATGATTACATTGCTATTGCTAGATACGCAGGTACACAAGAAAGATTAAAACAACATCCTAAATTAAACTCTGAGCTTACTACGTTAGCAGATTTAAAAAAGTTTACATGTAGTAACTCTGTTAATATAGGGTCAGATCAAACTATAATTGGAACTAAAACTTTTTCTCGTATAGTAATTGTTTCTGAAGATGGTACAAAGTGGGAACAAACTATTAGTAATGATGGAGTAACTCAATACAATAAAATATCTTAGGAAATGGCAACACCTAGAAAGGGAAAAGCAAAAGTCAAAGTAACAGCTAGCGGTAAGAAAGTTAGTTACGGACAAGCTGGTAAGGCCAAAGGGGGCGGACCAAGAGTAAAGCCTGGTACTTCAAAGGGTGATAGTTATTGTGCAAGAAGTTTAGGAATTAAGAAAAGACTTTCTGCAAAAAAAAGAAATGATCCTAATACACCAAATAATTTATCCCGTAAGCGTTGGAAATGCTCTGGGGCAAAATCAAGAAAGTAATGGCAACAGCAAAAAAAAGTACAGTAAACAAGGCAGGCAACTATACTAAACCCGCAATGCGTAAAAGACTCTTCAACTCTATTAAAGCAGGGGGGAAAGGTGGAGCTCCTGGACAATGGTCAGCACGTAAAGCTCAAATGCTTGCTAAGCGTTATAAAGCTAATGGTGGAGGCTACAAAACTAAGAAGTAATGGCAAAAGCTAAATCACAAAAGAGTTTAGACAAATGGACTAAACAGAAGTGGAGAACTCCTTCTGGTAAAAAAAGTAAGGATACCGGAGAAGTATATGCACCTTCTAAGACTATTGCTAAATTAAAAAGTACTGCTGCAGGTAAAAAGAAACTAGCTGCTGCTAATAAAAAGAAACGTGCTGCAACTAAAGCAGGTAAGCAACATGCTAGTCATGGCCTTCATAAAGGCAAAAAGCGTTAAATGAAAAAATAAAATAAATAGAAAAGGGCCTAAACTTTTTTTATTTAAACTATTTATATATATATTTGTATAAATTACGTTTAATAATTAAAAAAAGCAAAATGGCAAATTCTAAAAACCAAAATCCATTACAAGACCAAGATCCTGTTTTATCTAAAGAGGAAATGGCAGCACGCAGAGAAGAAATTACTGCATTCTACAAAGACAACATTCCTCATTTAGAAGTACAAGCAGAATATGAAATGTTACTGGCTACTATTGAAAAGTCCAGAGCAGAACGTATGCAAGCTCAAATGTTTATGGCTCAACAATATGCTTCTCAAGAAGAAGGGTCTAATCCAAACTCTGATGAAGCTCAGGCATTTAAACAAGCAATGGAGGAAGCTGCATCTAAAATAGAAGATTAACATGAAACTTCTAAAGAAAGGTGATAAAGGGCAAGATGTCAAAACACTTCAAACGGCATTAAAGATAGCAGTTGATGGTCATTTTGGACCATTGACTGAGAAAGCAGTAATTAGATTTCAGCTTTCTAATAACTTTCCTGTAACAGGTATAGTTGATTCTCCTGTATGGACACTTCTTTTAAATAAATCTATATTAGTATTAGATGAAATAGATGAGGATAGTGATATTTCTGATGAGTATTTTATTACGGAATATAATCAAACTATTCACAGATACTATTTACCTAAAGGTGAATATGTTAAGGGACCTATAACTAATGAATATATATTTCTACACCATACGGCAGGTAGAGAAAACCCATACAGAACAGTTGATCACTGGGCTAGAGATAAAAGAGGAAGAGTAGCAACAGAGTTTGTATTAGGTGGAAGAAATCATAGAACAGGTGATACTGAATATGATGGTGTTATGGTACAAGCATTTCCAGAAAAGTGCCAGGGGTGGCACCTTGGAAGAACTGGATCAGGATGGATGAATAGACATTCTGTAGGATTAGAAATTTGCAATGCTGGATACCTTGATGAAGATCACAAAACATACTTTAATAGCAAATGTGCTGATTCTGAGGTTATTGAACTAGAAAAACCTTTCAGAGGTCATTCTATATGGCATGCTTATTCAGAAGAACAAATTAAGGAAACTGAAAAGTGGATTAAATTTGTAGCAGAAAGAGATAATATTGATATTAGGATAGGACTTCAACAGTATATTCATGAGTATGGTGCACATAAAGCATTTGGATTTCATGAAGATGCTTTCTATGGAAAGGTAAAAGGATTATTAACACATACCAATGTAAGGAGAGATAAGTCTGATTGTTATCCACATCCTGACTTTGTAGATATGATAATGAGTTTATAATATGGCTGTAGTAAACAAAGTAGATATAAAATTAAAGGTTGATATTAATCAAACAGTTAAGTATCAAATACTTACGTATTGTTTCTTTAATAATATCCTGTTGACTAAAACAGATTTAGATTTTTTAGCAGAATTATCTTTTAATCCTAAAATTGAGATAGCTAAGTTTTGTAATCTGTTAACTGAAAAAGGTATATTTAAAAGTTCTCAATCAGCTAGAAATGCAATTTCTAAAATAGAAAGAAAAGGACTATTAAGTAAAATAGGTACTAATAAAAAAACAATAGTCATTAATAAAACAATCAATGTACAAACAAGTGGTTTAGTTTTGTTGGATTACAAAATATTAGGTAATGAACCCAAAGAAGCATAATGAGTTTAAGAAAGGTATTGCTGAAGAAGTGGGTGTACACTCACAGTTAGTTGATGATTTTATAACATTTTATTTTAGTAGAGTAAGGAAAAAATTATCATCACTTGCTCATCCTAGGATTTATGTGGAAGGATTGGGTACCTTTTATCTTAGAAAAAAGAAGTTAGAACATGCAATTAAAAAACAAAAAAGCATGTTGGGTAATGTAGCAAAGCGTACCTATAATGGATATGCAAAAAGTGAAACAATAACTTCAAATATTAATGAGATGGAAAAGGCTCTTGAAGTAATTAAAAATGATATCTTAAGTAAGAAAAAGTTTAGAGGAAAATGAGCAAGATAAAAAAATACTTAGATGCCTTTAAAAATGCAGGAAAGATTGCAGAAGGAATAAAGAATAATGTATTTAAAAAAGAACATGTTGAAGCTATAGCAACTGAAAGGTTTCAGATCTGCATAAAGTGTAGTTTGTTTGATGCTAAAGGAGATAGTTGTTTAGCACCTGGAACACAACCATGCTGTAGTGATTGTGGTTGCAGTCTGGGTTTTAAAGTAAGGTCTTTATCTTCAGAATGTCCAAAAAGTTTTTGGGACTCAGTTACTACTGAGGAAGAAGAAGAACAAATATTTGAAAAAATTAAAAAAGATGAAAATGCAAATTAATTACATATATAAAGACACAACAACAACAGTAGAAACTAACACAGAAGGTTTGTGGTGGTATACTACTACAACACTATAATTATGGCTATTATATTTAAAGAAGAGGGTCATTCATATGAAAGTATAGATAATGACTCTATTGATTGGTTAAGCGTAACTTCTTTTATTGGTAAATTTAAACCTAAGTTTGACAGAGAAGGACAAGCAAAAAAATCATCTAAAAACAAAAGGTCCAAATGGTATGGCATGACTGAAAAAGAAATACTTACTGCATGGGACAATGAAACTAAAAGAGCTATTGGTCTAGGTAATTATTACCATGATCAAAGAGAAGCTGATATGCTTGATTTTAAGACAATAGAAAGAGATGGTACACAAATACCTATTATCAAACCTATTACCAATGAGAATGGTGTTAAAATGGCTCCAGAGCAAAAGCTTAAGGAGGGTATTTATCCAGAACACTTAGTATATTTAAAATCAGCTGGAATATGTGGGCAAGCAGACTTAGTTGAAATTGTAAATGGTTATATAAACATATATGATTATAAAACTAATAAGGAAATAAAAGAGAAAGGGTTTACAAATTGGGAAGGTATAACAAACAAAATGTACAGACCTGTTAATAATTTGGATGATTGTAATTTAAACCATTATAACCTACAACTCAGTATTTATGCGTATATTATTAAAAAGCACAACCCTAAACTTAAAATAGGTAAGTTAGTTATACAGCATGTTAAGTTTGAAAAGGTTGGAGATGATGATAATGGTTATCCTATCACTAAAATAGTAAATGGAGAACCTTCATTAGAGGGTATTAAAATGTATGAATTACCATACTTAAAATCAGAAGTAACATCACTAATAATGTGGTTAAAAGACAATAGATAATTATGAGCAATATAACATTAACAAAAGTAGCTGTAAGAGTAAGTTTAAGTAATGGTCAACCTTATAAAGAATATGTAGAAGCAGGTAGTTATCAAGATCTTTATATAGATGCAACTTGTATAATGGCAGCAACCCCATACTATTCTACACTTAACAAAGGGGTTATGAACGGTTTGGTTTTATTAACTTTAAAAACAGGGACGCAGATAGTAGATCCATCACCTATAGTTGTTCAAGCAAACTTTCAAGATATTAAGGATATAATGGATGCAAATAAATAAATTATGCTAGTAAGACTATTTGACGTACAAAACAGTAAAGTAATTCCAACAGAACATTGCTATGCTTTACCTTTTCTAAAAGCAATTATGACTGAATATCCTGATACATACTTACAGGTTTATCAATATATTTTTTATATGAGTTGTCCTAATCCTGATATGAATCCATTTTTTAATTTACCTGAGCATGAGAAAGAAGATATTATAATTGAAGAAGTAAAGTTAGAGGAATCACCAGAAGATGGAAAGATAAGATATGCTCTAGACATGTGTAAGAAATTATATGAAACACCAACATATAGAGCTTATGTGGGTATAAAATCCATGTTAGATAGATTAGGTAAGTATATGGAAGTAACACCTATAGAACATGGTAGAGATGGAAATATTAATTCTATGGTAAATGCAGCAGCTAAATTTGAAAATATAAGACAATCATACAAGGGAGCATTTAGTGATATGAAACAAGAGCAAGAAAGTTCAGTACGTGGAGGTGCAGGATTAGCTTATGATCAAATGTAAAATGAAAGTACAAGAAAAATGGCTTTTCTGTTATTGGGATGAGCCAATATTTGAAAAAGAAGTAAAGAAAACTAACAATATAAAAACCAAAGACAATGGCACAACAAGTAATACCAATAGGAAAAAAGATTCTAATCAAACAAAAGGAAGCTGAACAGTATTTTAAAAATACTACAATTATGATTCCTTCATCTGCACAAGAACAAGAAAATATAGGAACTGTAGTTGGTGTAGGCCAAACAGTTTCAGAAATAAAAGTGGGGGATGTTGTACAATATACAGATCATTGCCTACCCGTAGCAATGAAGCATAATGAAACAGAACACTTGCTTATACAAGAAGGAGATATATTTGCTATTCTGAGAGATGTATAAAACCATTCCTACATATAATAATAATAAGTGGGAAACAACAGAGTTTGAAGATAGAGAAAGTTTTATAAAGTTTTTATTGGATATATTTAAGGAGCCTGGTAATTATAATTTTACCAGTATGTCTAAAGAATTTAATAGTGAAGCTAAAACTTTTAATAGACTTGGCTTCTATTGTGATAAACCTTTTAGATCTAAAGACTTTATAACCTATTGGGAAGATCAGAAGATTAAGTGTAGAGAAGGTGTGATATATAAACACAATGGACTTACATGGTACCTAACACGTGACTACTACATGTGGCTTAATTTTTTACCCATATATGATAAAGAAGAGAAAAAATATGGTTTTGCTAAAGTGCGTGATGCTCAGTATCATATGGCTTTGTATGAAATACTTGCAGAGTTGCATTATCAACACTCCGCAATATTAAAGAAACGTCAGATAGCTTCCTCATATTTCCATATGGGAAAAATAATTAATACGTATTGGTTTGAAGAAGGTAGTACGTGTAAAATTGGTGCATCATTAAAAGATTACATAAATGATAAAGGATCTTGGAAGTTTTTAGATGAATATAAAACTTTCCTTAATGAACACACTGCTTGGTATAGACCAAGTAATCCAGAAAAGGTTTTACTATGGCAGCAACAGATAGAAGTTAAAGTTGGTAATAGGAAAACAGCCAGGGGTTTAAAATCTAAAATACAAGGGGCATCATTTGAAAAGAATGCAACATCTGGAGTAGGTGGACCTACAACATACTTCTTTCATGAAGAAGCTGGTATAGCACCAAAGATGATGCAAACATATGAGTACTTACGTCCTGCAATGTCTTCAGGTATGGTAACAACAGGTATGTTTATAGCTGCAGGATCTGTTGGTGACTTGGAACAGTGTAATCCTTTAAAGGATATGATACTCAATCCAAAAGCAAATGATATATATGCAGTAGAAACTAATCTAATGGATGCTGACGGAGGTATTGGTATGGCAGGGTTATTTATTCCTGAACAGTGGTCTATGCCACCTTATATTGATGATTATGGTAACTCTTTAATTGATGAAGCTGTTGAAGCTATAGTAACGGAAAGAGCACGTTGGAAGAATGAATTAAGTGGAGAACAATATCAGTTAAGAATATCTCAAAAACCTTTGAATATAGCAGAAGCATTTGCATATAGAAAAGAATCTGTTTTTCCTCAAGGAATATTAAGTAAACAACAAAAAAGAATTCAAGAAAAAGAATATCCTTATGAATTAATTAAATTAGATAGAGATGAAAAAGGAATTTTTGCTAAAAGAACAAATAAATTACCTATTACAAGATTTCCAGTAGATAAAAAACAAACTGATAAAACAGGTACTATAGTTGTATGGGAAAGGCCTGTAAAGAATCCAGAGTTTGGTGCATATTATGCTTCTATTGACCCCGTGTCAGAAGGAAAAACAACTACATCTGATTCTCTTTGTAGTATCTTTGTATATAAAAATGCAACTGAAGTTACAAGAACTACAGCAGCAGGTGATGTTGAACAGTTTATTGAAAAAGATAAAGTAGTAGCTGCGTGGTGTGGTAGATTTGATGACATTAATAAAACTCATGAAAGACTTGAATTAATAATTGAATGGTATAATGCTTGGACATTAGTAGAGAATAACATTTCACTTTTTATCCAGCATATGATTGCTAGAAAAAAACAGAGATACTTAGTACCTAAACAACAAATACTTTTCTTAAAAGACTTGGGTTCCAATAGAACTGTATATCAAGAATACGGTTGGAAGAATACAGGAACATTATTTAAAAGCCATTTGATTTCTTATGCAATTGAGTTTTTAAGAGAAGTAATAGATGAAGAAACTGACATTAACGGTGTAGTTACAAATCAAACATTAGGTGTTGAAAGAATACCGGATCCAATGTTAATTAAAGAAATGTTAGCTTACTATCCAGGATTGAACGTGGATAGACTTGTTGCATTTGGTGCATTAATTGCATTTGTAAAAATACAACAGTCTAATAGAGGTTATTCTAAAAGACGGGAATCTGAAGATAATTCTTTGGTAAATTCAGAAAAATTCACTAAATTAAAGTATAGTCCGTTCAAAAATATTGGGCAAAATAAATCAACAAATAGCTCCAGACCAAGAAGGTCAGGTTTTAAAAATTATAAATAGAACAATTAAATATATTCTAGAATGAAAGTATTAAATGCAATGCAGTTAAAAAATGGAGCTAAGGCTGAGAGCGGCCCTACGTTCTCTAGTTTAACTCAACCAGTTCAGTTTATTTCATCTAAACAAAAAACTGATGAGTGGGCTGCATGGAATTTAGATTGGCTTGAAGTTCAAGGAATAGAATTTTTGCGTTTAAATGCTAGAAGGCTTTTAAAGAATTATAAATTAGCTAAAGGTATTATTGATAAAACAGATTACATTGTTGAAGAAGACAATGATTACAAAGAACTAATGGATGTTCTAACAACAGAAAATGAATCTGCATTAGAATTAAAGTTTTATCCTATTGTACCTAATGTTGTTAATGTTTTAAGCGGAGAGTTTGCTAAGAGATATAATAAAGTTCAATTTAGAGCTGTAGATGACAAGTCATACAATGAAATGTTGGAGCAGAAGAAAGTTGAAATTGAACAAGTATTACTTGCTGATGCAGAAAGGGATCTTATTCAGTCAATGATAGAAGCAGGAATGGATCCAGCATCAGAAGAAGCACAACAGAAACTATCTCCAGAAAATTTAAAATCATTACCAGAAATAGAAGATTACTTTAGTAAGTCTTATAGAAGTAGTGTAGAAGAATGGGCATCACATCAATTAAATGTTGATGAGGAAAGATTCAAAATGCAAGAGCTTGAGGAAAGAGGGTTCCGTGATATGCTTATTGCAGATAGAGAATTCTGGCATTTTAGAATGTTGGAAGATGACTATGATGTTGAATTATGGAATCCTGTATTAACATTCTATCAAAAGTCTCCAGATCAAAGATATATATCTGAATCTAATTATGTAGGTAAGATAGATTTAATGACAGTATCTGATGTAGTAGATAAGTATGGGTATTTAATGGATGAGAAGCAATTAAAATCTTTACAAAAAATATATCCAGCTAGATCTGCACAATACCAAGTTAACGGTTATCAAAATGATGGATCTTATTATGATGCAACAAGGTCACATGAATGGAATACTAATTCTCCTAGTCTAGCATATAGACAATATACAAGTAACTATTGGAATGACACATCAAGTGGTGGAGATATAGTATCTCAAATATTAGATGAAAGTGAAGACTTAATACAATGGGGTGATAGCAACCTGATGAGAGTTTCTACAATCTATTGGAAAACTCAAAGAAAGGTAGGTCATCTTACTAAAATTGAACTAGACGGTGAGGTTACTCAAGAAATAATTGATGAAACATTTAAGATTACAGAAAAACCTGTATATGATACATCAATATTTAAAAATAAATCTAAAGAAACTTTATTACAGGGAGAACATATTGATTGGATCTGGATTAATGAAACTTGGGGTGGAGTAAAAATAGGACCTAATGTACCAGCAATGTGGCATACTACAATGGGTGATAACGTTAATCCTATTTATGTAGGTATTAATAGAACTAAACCTGGCAGGTTACCTTTCCAATTTAAAGGATCTAATACATTATATGGGTGTAAACTTCCAGTAGAAGGCCGTGTATTTTCTGATAGAAATACAAGATCTACTTCATTAGTAGATTTAATGAAAGCTTATCAGGTTGGGTATAACATGGTAAATAATCAAATAGCAGATATACTAATTGATGAATTAGGTACTGTAATTATGTTTGATCAAAATGCTTTACCACGTCATTCAATGGGAGAAGATTGGGGTAAAAATAATTATGCTAAAGCATACACTGCTATGAAAGATTTTAGCATGTTACCTTTAGATACATCTATTACTAATACAGAAAATGCTACAAACTTTAATCACTACCAGACTCTTAACATGGAGCAAACAGGTAGATTAATGTCACGTATTCAGTTAGCTAATTATTTTAAACAACAATGTTTTGATGCAATTGGAATTAATCCACAACGTCTAGGGGGAGCTGTATCAGCACAAACTGCAACAGGTGTAGTTAATGCTATGCAACAATCCTATGCGCAAACAGAAATATACTTTGTACAACACTCAGATCATTTAATGCCTAGAGTGCATCAAATGAGAACTGACTTAGCACAGTTCTATAATAGTACAAACCCAAGCGTCAGACTTAGTTATATATCTAGTGAAGCACAAAAAGTAAACTTTACAATTAATGGTACTGATTTATTATTAAGAGACTTTAATGTTTTTGCAACAACTAAAACAAATCATAGAGCAATTCTAGAACAGCTAAAGCAAATGGCTTTAACTAATAATACTACTGGAGCATCAATATATGAGTTAGGTAATATTGTAAAAGCAGACTCTATTGCTGGAGTAACAGATATACTAAAAGATTCTGAAGCAAGAATACAAGCTCAGAGACAGCAAGATATGCAACAACAACAGCAAATGCAGCAAGAGCAACTACAAGCTAGAGCTCAAGAAGAACAAATGAAACTGCAAGCTGAGCAAATGGAAAATGATAAGGATAGACAAAATGATTTAACTATTGCTGAAATTAGAGCTGCTGGTTATGGTTCAATGAGTGATGTTAATGAAAATAAAGTATCTGATTTTCAAGATGCTATGAAAGACATTAGAGAAACTACACAATATAGAGAGCAAGCTAATCTTAAGCGTACAGAACTAACTCAAAAGGGAATACTTGAGCAATCTAGATTAAATGTAGAAAGAGAAAAAATATCTGCAGATAAGCAAATAGCTAATACTAAATTAGAGATAGCTAGAGAAAACAAAAACAAGTATGATGTACAATCTTCTGATAAAAAGAAGAAAGATAAATAAGTGTTAGCTATATACTGCAAAAAACTTTACTAAAATTTAAAATTATATAAGTTTATTGCATTGTATGTGAAAAAACATTTTGTATATTATATATATAAGGATTTAATATTAAAACCAACAATAATATGGATACCAAAACAAATACTGTGAACAGTAACGTAGAGACATTAGACATTAACATTGATGAAATATTTGATGGTGCTCCAGGAAGTGGAGCTGTCACATTACCTGCGGAAGAAAAACCAAAAAGAAATATTTTATCAGGATTGCAAGAAAAAGCAGATTTTTCTTTTGCTGATCCAGATAAAGATGACGCTGATGACTTAACTGCTAAAGTTGATGAAAAAGAAACTGACAAAGAAACTGACAAAGAAGATACTAGTAGCAAAGCAGAAGAAGCTGCTGATATACTAGAATCTTTAGATGAAGTTGATGAAGTTGCAGAAGAAGAAAAAACATCTAAAAGAGGTAGAAAGAGTATATCAGGAATATCTGATGTATTTTCTAAACTTATTCAAGATGATAAGATAGTTCCTTTTGATGATGATAAAGAATTAGAAGACTATACTGCTAAGGATTGGGAAGAATTAATTCAAGCTAATTTAGAAGAAAAAGCTAATCAAGTAAGAAGAGAAACCCCAAAACAATTTTTTGCTAGTTTACCTGAAGAACTTCAAGTAGCAGCAAGATATGTAGCAGATGGTGGTCAAGATCTTAAAGGATTATTTTCAACATTAGCTCAAGTTGAAAAAACTAAAGAGCTTAGCATTAAAAAAGAACAAGACCAAGAAACAATTATTAGAGAATATTTAGGTGCTACAGGATATGGAACACAAGAAGAAATCTCTGAAGAAATTGAAATTTGGAAAGATTTAGGTAAACTAGAAAAACAAGCATCTAAGTTTAAACCTAAATTAGATAAAATGCAAGAAAAGGTTGTTGCTAAAAAGATACAAGAGCAAGAGCTTAAAAAGAAGCAGCAAGAACAAGCATCTAAACAATACATGTCTAGTGTATATGAAACATTAAAAGATGGTACTTTAGGTGATATAAAAGTTGATAAGAGAACACAAACAATGTTGTATAATGGTTTAGTACAACCAAGTTACCCATCTGTTAGTGGGCGTAATACAAATTTGCTTGGTCATCTTTTAGAAAAGTATCAGTTTGTTGAACCAAACTATACATTAATTTCTGAAGCATTATGGTTGTTACAAGATCCAGATGGATACAAAGCAAAAATAATGGATAAAGGTGCACAGAAAAGCATTGAGCAAACTGTAAGAAAATTAAAAACTGAACAGGCAAATGCAGGCGGATCTAACTCTTTAGGAATACAGAGTAAGGAAGAAGAAAAGAAGAAGTCAGGAAGAAAATTACCTAGAACCAACAACATATTCAAACGGATTTAACAATCAAAAATAAATAACAATTAATATTAACAACAAAAACAAGTAAAAATTATGGCAACTCCAGTATTAAATAATGGAATTTTCCTGAGAGATACAAGCTACAAAGCTAGTTCTCATGTTGATTCTTATCACTTGACTCAGATGCTAGGTTCAGCAGAACCTATGGATATGGGACCAGTAGACCTTTGGGCAATGACCCAAAAGGTTGAAATGCCTTTATATCAAATGGCATCTTTCGGTGGAAAGAACACAATCATGGTGGACAATGCACGTGGTGAGTACAAATGGCAAACTCCAATTGCACAAGATCTTCCCTACATTGTAGCAGATATTGAAGCAGGAAACACAAGTAAAGGTGTAGACGGTACTACATTTAAAATTAAGATTTCCAAAAGAACATTTGGACATGGTGATATTATCACATATGACAAATACAATGGATTAGAGCTTTACATCACAGCTGATGATATTATCCCAGCAGGTGACGGCTTCATCTATACAGTTCAATTGGTAAACAACAACAATGCAGCTAGCTTAGATAATAAGTATTTAGCTCAAGGTACAAAGTTCTTCAGAAAAGGTTCTGCAAGAGGTGAGTACGGAGAAAGATTCTCTGACATTGAAACAGGTTCTGGTTTCCGTGAATTCTACAATTTTGTAGGAGGAGCTGAAGCACATGTACATTATTCTATTTCTAGCCGTGCTGATCTAATGATCAAAGGTGGTTTGAATGCTGATGGTACTGTACCAGTAACTGAGATCTGGAGAAACTTTAACACTGACTCAGCAAATCCATCTGTTCCTTCAATTGAAGGTTTAGTAGCAAATATGGGTAAAGCTGGTGCAAGAGAAGCTATGGAAAATGGTACTCTTACACGTACTTTCATTACAAATATGGAAGCAGCTCACTTATCTAAAATTGCAACGGATATTGAAACTTACCTAATGTGGGGTAAAGGTGGTAGAATTAAACAAGACGGACCAGATGATATTAGATTATCTGTAGGTTTATGGGCACAGTTAGATAACTCTTTCAAAAGAGTATATAACAAGTCTTCATTTACTCTTGATATGTTTAAGTCTGAGCTTTACAACTTCTATCAAGGTAAAGTTGAGTTTAAAGGACCGGACCCACAAAGATCACTTGTTGTACAAACAGGTATTGCAGGAATGCAATTGATCAACAAAGCTATTGCTGATGAAGTATATGGTTCTGGTTTAGTTCAAAATGCATCTGATATAGGAGCTGTTAAAGGTTCTGGTATGGATTTGGATTACGGTTTTGCTTACACAAGCTTTACTATTCCATTCTTAGCTAACGTTAAGTTTGTATTGAATCCAGCATTTGATAACTTAAATACAAATGACATTGAGAATCCATTAATTGATGGAAGACCTCTAAGTTCTTATAGCTTTATTATCTTTGATGTAACTGATGAAGGAAATGACAACATTCACTTGTTGAAACTTTCTTGGGATAATCAACTTAAGTGGTTCTACCAAAATGGTACTATGGACTACATGGGAAGAACTCAA
>Ga0255040_10000009_pt1 | contig 41345 bp, 38 predicted proteins | sample BC1_12_2_MG_FD_181711 | JGI IMG/M metagenome (GOLD analysis project Ga0255040, IMG submission 181711) | Seawater microbial communities from Strait of Georgia, British Columbia, Canada - BC1_12_2 | ecosystem: Environmental > Aquatic > Marine > Strait | place: Canada: British Columbia | collected... | reverse complement strand
TGTCAAAGTCCACTAGAATCTCCATCTGAGTTTGTTCTGGCTGAGCTTTGTAGATTGGATTCTCTTTAATTAAATCCATTGCCTTTTGTCTCACATCAGATAATGTTTTCTCTGGTGTAGCAAACTTAGAAAGCTTCTGTCTCACCTCATTAAACAACTGCATGCCCTGGCTAACACCACCTTCTACTCTACCAAACGCCTCTGGTAACTGAGTAAATGCATCTACGTTTACCTCCATTGCGGAAATTATATCAGCAACTTTAAACCCTCTCCCTTTTAAAACCTCTTTAATAGATGCGTCTGAGAATCCGTTCTGTCTCCCCTTATCTATGATAGCACCCATTGAATCTGTCTTACTGAATGCAGCATCAGGATTCTTAAGCTTTTTCTCCTGAGCTTTAGTAAGGTCTATTTTTTTACCAGCAAAGATATCAGCAAGTGCAGTTCCTAGGAATGTATCTAGATTCATATCCTGAATTTCTTCAGCCGTCAAATCTTTTGACATTTTAAATTGAGACTTGATGTAGTTCCACATACCTAAAAGCCACTGAGTAAATTTACTCTTTACTGCTCCATCAGCTATTGTCTGTCCTTTGTTTCCAATAAGGATAGCCATAGTTTCATTAGCGGCCTTTGCTTTGTCTCCGTTGAAGTTCTTAAGTTGCTTCTTATATTCTTCTGTTTGCTCTACAAGTTTTACACCTTGTGCATATATAGCTTTTCCTTTCTTTGTAGTCTGTAAGTAGTCAGTCCACACGTGACCCATCTCATGAATAGATGTGTTAAATAAAGCAGATTGAGAATTATGTACATCTGGATTTATATATATATCACCATTAACAGTAACACCATATATAACCTCATCACCTTTAAGATATTTTTTTACACCCTCAGACTCCATAACATTATTAAATGTTGAGCCCTCAGTGGATATAGTGACAGACGGAAATGCAATATTCATAAAAGCATTTAGCTTAGCAGCATCATCCATATTATTCTGCGCTAGTGCTCCTACGAAATCTCTACCAGGTAATCCCCATTGAACAAGTAATGTATTATTTAAGATGATATCTACACTAGATGGAGCAAGCTCACCCTCAACTAGTTTTCCTTTGCTTAGTTCAGCCTTTGTTTTTGTTACTGTTTCTTGTTTTCCCTCTGCTTTTGTTAAGCCTGCCATAGCTAATCTGTAAGCTTCTGGGTAGGTGTCTACCAATGAAACAGGCTGCTCTAATATCCCTATGGTTTTTCCTTTAGGACCAAAAGGATAATTAGGGTGATTTGTTTCTATGACATCAGTAGCTGTTACATCAACTGCTTGTAATGCTATTATACTTCTTGATGGTATATTAGATAGTTGAGGCTCAGTAATAAGGTCTGTAATTTCTTGTATATGAGTTAAGCTAGCAGTCTCTGTACTAGGCTCCATACCCTCTAACAGAGCAATAACTACAGGCTTACCCTTTTTATTTGGCATACTTACTTTTGTCTTTGGTGCACCAGGCTTGCGAATAGACCCAGTAGTGATTCTTTTACTTAAAAATTCACGAGTAGGTATGGTAAGCTTAGCTAAAAACCCTGCATCTAAAATCTGTTCTATAGATTTAAAATTTTCTATAGAGCTTAATATTTTTTTATAACCATTTATTTCTTCTTGGTATTTACCTAAGCTGCTTTCACTGAGCTTACCTTGTTTCATAGATGCAGTTCTTTTGTCTATAAAATCTTGTAAGTCTTGTCTTAAAACCTCTAAAGCTTTTACTTTGTTTTCAGCAGGTATTTTAGACAGGTTGTCTTTAAGTACTCTAAAAACAGCCTCATTTGAAGATATAGAACCCTCGCCCATCTTAACGATGTTCATAGGAACGTGTCCATTAAACTCTGGATTATCTTTCCAGAACTTATCAAACAATTCTTTGTTGTCGTTGTATACTTCCTTTGCTTTATTGAGCAACTTTAAAGCCTCTTCTCTTGTAGTACTAGCCCACGCAGCATTTTCATTTCCGATTGTACCAGTAAATCCTAAACCACCTCTTAAATTATCTATGGTGTTTCCAGTAAAAATATTTACAATGTTACCTGTAGTAAGCTGGTCTGATATATTAAATATAGCAGGTATACCATTAATTACCTCTAATGTTTTTATTGATGGAAGCTTTCTGTCTGTTCTACTATTGAGTTCGTTAACATCAATAGTGCCCTCAGGTTCTACCACAAGATTGGTAGACACATTTCCTGACTGTGTTTCGTTGATTGCCTTAGTGACTGCATCTACTTCACCTTTTATAGGGGTAAATGTAGCATCATCTTTCTTTCTAAAATCTACTTTTGAATCTGTATCATCTAGGGTGGACTCTAAGTCTGCCACCTCTTGAGCCGCTGCAGTTGAGCTGGCTTGTAGTTCTTTAAATCCTGGGAAGTATTCTTCAGTAGTTATCCCCTCGAACTTAGCATCGTTCTCTATTGCTTGGACGAGCGAGTTATAAACGTCTGACCCAGTTTGTCTGTCAGCGGACCTTTGGCTCGCAGTTCGTCCAAGAATTTCTTTCCTTTTTCCCTGGTCGACATAGACGGAGTTGACTGCTCGGTAGTTTTGTTTTTCATAAGTAATATTATTAGCTTCTAATTCCTCTACAAAGATACCAATTTTATCTTGAAGAGTTGGGTTATCAAAGTCAAATATATTTATAAAACTTACTTCCCCTGTATCTTCATTAATACTATAGTCTGTTATCCCTGCTTTTTTCAAGGCATTCATTACACCTTGAGTATCTGATACATTTAATATGTATTCGTTTCCATTATGTTTTTCAGAACCCTCTTCCACATACTCAGCAGCTATGCTACTCTCTTGTGTTTCAGGAGCTAAGGCTGCTGTTAACGCAGCGTACTCTTGAGCTTGTTCTATTGTCGCATTCTTAAGTACAACTCTATTAGATATCTCTACTATCTCTGTACCTGCGTCATTCTTGTATCCACCAATACCCTCTTCAACCTCAACCTCTAATCCTAGTTGTTGACCTATACCAGTTAAGTTATTTTTGTACTGCTGATACCCCTCACTTTCTCTCAAAGTCTGTGCCTGTTCAGCACTCTCTATTGTAGTATCAAAGAATGGTGCAACAGCAACGATAGTCTGTGGCTTAGTTGTGGGAGCTACATTTGTTTTCTCAACTAATGTTACATCACCTTGAAAGCTACCTATCTTATTTCCATCAGCATCAATTGTTGTAAACTTTACCGAAGCACCTACTCCTGTATCTCCCTCTCTTATTTCATTTATTTCATAAGTAGCCGTCTCACCATCTTGAAGGTCTAGTCTATCTTCAGGATTAATTTCATAATTAGTATCTGCTAATGCTACCTCTTCTGAAACAAATGAATCATTTCTTTGGTCCGTTGCTTTATCGCTTCTGTTGAACTTAAACTTGGTGACTTTCATTCCATCACGCTCTCTTACAGATTCCTGTTTAGTCGTAGTGAATACTCTACCCTTTGCATCTTCTTCTGTTTGAACAACAGTCTCATTCTCCTGTAGGTTATCCTGTATTGGACTAGCTACTTGTTCCGTTTCGGTGGCCTCAACCCCTGGGGTTTCTTGGATGGGTACTCCTGTTCCCACTCCTTGGCTATCTTCGGCTTGTTGGCGTGCATCCACGCTCTCTGTTTCTGGCTTTTGAACGGCATCTGTTTTTGTTTTAAATTGGTTAGGGTTTTGTTTTACCATTTTTCCATCTACGACTTTATAGATATCATAGTTAGATATGTCTCTTGCAGGAGTCCCAGGTTTAGGAATTACTACACCTCTGCTTTCTTCAAGAGTTGCTTTGTTTACAAAATTCAGATTAGGTTGTAAGTCAGTAGACTGTATGGTCCCTGGCTTTGAAACTATTACATAACCTCCTTCTACATCAGAAACTATATCTGAATATACTTTCCCTGTTTGAAAGTTAGGAGCCTGTCTATTATCTCTGTCAACATTAAAAGCAGTTTTTTGAATAGGAGTCCCTTCAACAAACTCATCTAGGTTTTCATTTCTACCAATAATCTGACCGCCATTTATCCAATTTTCTATAGCTTCTTTTCTTTTTGTCTTATGAGTTACGACATCAGACCCATAAATATTAGGCACATCAGTAGCGTCAATAGTTTCTTCTGTAAAAGAAGCATCTTCTATTTTTTCATTTAATATGTTAGCAACCTCCTCGTCATTTGCAACCTTACCATTAAATTTAGTTAGCTCACGTACTGACATTTTTCCAAGACGTTTTAAAAACTCTTGTTTACTGTAAGACTTTCCGTCAATTACATACTGAGATAATCCAGCTCTTACATCACCAACCTCTACGCCTGGTGAGAATATAGCTTCTATCTTTGCTCTCTGGTTGTCTGGAGCTAATGTTTTATTTTCTAGAAGATATGCAATCTCTCCATTGATATCTTTTATTTTCTGGCTAAACACTTCTTTACGATTAGTGTCAGCTGTATATTCTTCTTTGGCAGATAACAATTCCATTAGTCTAGCCTTAACTCTTTTATTTTTAGGGTTGTTTTTACCTCTTCCAAAGTCCAGCATATTATCTGCATCTTTAGACAGTCCTAAGTTTTTCTGTATACGCTGCCCTTGGTCTTCATTAATCTTGCCGAGTGCAACCATGTTATTTGTCCACGCTGATATTCTTGTATCTGATTCTTTCTCGTTTACAATAAAGTTTATATCTGTTAGCTTAGATGCTAGTTCTATATTGGAATTATTTCTTCCGTCTATAAGCTTGTTTACCACCATCATGCTGGCGTTGTTTCCAAAACCTCCGATACCCTCAGCGGCTATCTCTTTGAAATCTAATTCATCTCCAACCACAACCTGTGCAAGAGCCTCTCCAGACATCTCTCCAATAGGGTCAAATATGGCACGCTCCGCTAATTGCGATGCAATCTTTTTAGTTCTTGTTGCTGTCTTACCTACCTTAAAAACTCTACCAGCTAAACTACCTGTAAGATAGTCAACTAAAGCAATAGGAATACCACGTTTTAAACCACGCTCTTTTGCTAATGCCCAAACATCCTCGTCTTGCATAGCAAGCTCAACATCCTTAGCATTAAGAACGTCATATCCTTCAGATTCCATAGCAGCAAAATACTCATTAGTATATTCCATGGCTAATGATGTTAAAGCCATTCCACCCCTAAGTCCTTTTAAACCACCAGCAATTGCGCCACCAGTTGTAGTTAATACACCACCAGGCCCTGTAACAAAACCAGTTGCTCCTATACCTGCTCCTATACCTGCGCCAGTCACTGTAGAACCTGTAACTATTTCAGCTCCATAAGGCAACATCATTCCTATAGAGTTTGCAGCCATAGATAACGCCAGTTCTCTTGGGTTTCTTATAAAAGCGTCTAAGCTTTCTCTAAAACCTTTAGCCCTATTCCATCGAGATAAAGCTTTTGAATCTTTTTTTCCTCTATTCTTGGTTTTGAGAGCCACTATCATTTCAGCGGCTTTCTTTCTATCCTCCTCATTGTCAAGGTCTAAGGACTGAAAATCAAACGCCATACCTGTAGATAACTGAAGTATTATTTCAGAGGCATTACCATCATTCAGTCCTTTTCTTAATTCAGAATAAACAGCAGCTGCTCCTTCTTCAAAATCATCTGTTATAGTCTTGTCGTACTTGGCGCTGTAAAAAGTTTTAGCGGATTCATATATGTTTGCTGCATGTTGTTTCTCTGCATTGAGCGATGCCACTTGAACTTTAAAACTGTCAAGTAATGCAGCATCCCTCTCTGTCTCTGGCTTTACGTCTGTTAAGTTTTTTAGTTCAACACCAAAAGTTTCTAGTGCTTCAACTTCCAACGCTTCCTCAAAAGCTTTGGCTTGATAGTTTGCAATTGATGCATCTTTAGCCAATGCTGAATATTTTTTTTGTAATGTTAGGTCATATTTTTCTCTTAAGCTTATCTTTTCATTTGTGTTAACCTCAGAATATAAATCATCTTCTATTTTTTTAAGCTCTGCCAAAACCTCATCAGTATCATCTCTTAAAATACCATCAACATATAAGCCACCATAAAGTTTCTTTTGCTCTGGTGTTAGCTCTTCAATATAATCTGCTCCAAAATCATCAACCTGAGATTCTATAAAATCTATTTTATCTCTTACCTGTAGATACTTGTCATATTTTGCTTGCTCAGTTTTAAAGTTTAGGCCAGTATCTGAATATAATTTTTTACCTACGGCATCTGTAGAATGCGTGTCTTTCCACTCACCCTCTGCAAATCTTTGCGCTTCTTCTTCTGTGTCAAACTGAAAAACCTCACCTCTTTCTTCGGCTACTTTTTTTGCTTCCTCAAAATCTAACTTCATCCAGTCATTAGGATTAGTTCCGTAGAACTCAGGGTTTTTTGGGAATAAAGTTGGAATAGCATAATGCTTTCCATCTGCCTCGTAAGATGTCATCAAGACAGTAGAGGCAGTTCCATCAGCATTTATTAACCCTACTCTTCGCAGCTGCTGAGCTTTTAAAGATTTACCCTCGAAGTCTAACGCTTCATTTGTTTCAAACTCTTCAAGAGCATGTTGTGATAAAAAGTTTTTTAACTTTTGAGATTCTAATATCTCTGTATCTGTAGTGAAAGGGTCGAGGTCAATTGTTTCTGTGGATGAACCATCAAAATTAGTCACAACTAATGCATCACCAATTCCAGTTTTTTCAAAAGAAAACCCATACTTCTGAAACTTTTTATTTAAAACAGGTACAACATCATCTTCTTCTTGAGCAATAAGGTCAGCAGTAACAATTGATAAATCATTTTGAAACTGCTCACTTTGTTGTAGTAAGGTTTGGTTTATTTTTTGTTGCTCTAGCTGAGCCTCTTGTTCTAGCTTTTCCTTAGTTTTAAAAGCTTCCATGTCTAGCTTACGCTGAGCATCATAAGCCTCTTGAGATTCTCTTGCTTGAGCTTCTTTAATAGGGTCTCTAAACTTTGGTTGTGCAACTCTTGTTTGGTCTATTGCTTGTACTGGAGGTTGCTCTCGTAAATCAATATCATCTTCTTGAATATTGAACTTAGTCTTGAATCGCTCCAATAAACCAACTTCCGAATCTGAGTCCGAAGCGTCTTTTTTTTTTACTTCAACCTCATCTTCAACAAACGATTCTGTTTTAAGCTCAGGACTTTTGTATTTCAACAAAAACTCTTCCTTTGATTTGGTATATAAACCATCTCTAGATACAACCCCAAATACTTGGTCTTTGTACGCATCACTTCCGTTATACTTCTGTATAAATTCTTCGTAAGAGTTAGTGTAGTAACCATCTCTTACTAGAGTATCATATAGTTTTTTTAATTCGTCCATAGATGTTTATTAATTAAGTTCACCACTTCCACGTATAGGTTTTACTTTTGTTCTAACCCTTTTCTTTCCACCCCTATTATTTACGGTAGTGGCTTGCAGAATAATTCCCTGTTCGTCAGCTAGACTTTTTGTTATAAGCTCTTTTATTTCTTTAGAATACCCTGGCTTACTAATATCAACTTCTCCTAGTTTTTTACCGTCTTTCGTGATTTTAACAAACTTATCTGTGTTATCACCAACGCCAATAGCTTCGGATATCGTGAAGCCTTTTGGTAATTTGTTTTTAAAAGCTTTTACTGCTTCACCATTTGCATCATCAATAACTCCAGTTATTTTACCATCTGCATCTTTAGTAACAAACTTATGTCTTGTTTCATCTATGTCCTCATCCAAAATTCTTCTAAATGCATCTTGTGTAGATTCGTCACTCTCTACAGAACCTGCACTAAATCCTTTTGATGTTGAGTTAAAGTCTTTCGTTAAATCAATACCTGATTTACCTAAGACATCATTTACATTTGTAATCTTACTCTTATCATCTAAGAAGAAGTTTGCGCTTGAAGTTATCCAAGCTCCCTGGTCTAATAGAGTTGTTGGGTCACCAGGTGTGCTTTCAAAGGTAATTGTTTCTGATGCCCTGTTATCATTAAATGTAACTATAACACTATCACCTGTTCTATCAATAGACTCAATATTAGGATTGATACCTCTTAAGAAATCTTCAGCTTCTTGAACATCCTCATCAGTACCATAGTATAATTTACCTACATTGCTAACGACATTTTTATCCTTAGCGTCTTTAGTACCTTTATCTATTTGAGCAGCACTTGGTTGTTGTTTCTTTGGTTCGTTATAAGTATCTATTGTTTTTTCTCTATCTATCTTATTTCTAAAGTTTGTTTGAACACTATCAAAAGCTAGCTTTTTTTGCTCATCACTAAGCATTGGCTCTATTCTACCACTACCATCATCTTTTATTAAAACTTTATTAGGGTCTGCTTTAGCCTCTGCCTCACTGAAAGTTGGTTCAAAAGTTTTTCCGTTTTTAGGATTTACCAATCCACCTGTAAGAACAGATAATGCGTTTAAAGGGTTAGCCTCTAGATAGCTATTAATCATATCTGTTTCCATAGATTTAAAATCATCTACAGCCTTTTGACCTTTAGGACCTAATGTCCCACGCATAGTTGGGTCTAGTAATTTAGTTACAGTACCTACATAATTTGTGCCTCCAGCACCTCTTACACTATCTATAAATGTACCCAATCTTTCAGCCTCCATAGTCATAGTTGCACCAACATCAAACTTATCGTACTTTTCTTTGTATCTGTTACGAAGCTGGTTTACTGTCATAAAGTCATTAGGGTTTTTGCTAAGTACTCTTGTACCGTTATCACTATCAACTAGCTTACCAATGCTTACACTCCCATCTTGAGAGTTTATATAAGACTGTGCGTTTTTAAGATTAGAAAGACCCTCTATCTGCTCCATCAACCATCCCTCTAATTCCTGGCTTTCTCCAGCCTTAAATCTTTTCATTTTTTCTGTGTACTCAGACTGGTACTCTTCGGATAAACCAAATAACTGTTTAGTTCCATCAGTTAAATTCTGACGAGCTACAGTGTAGTCTCTATCTTTCATTACACCATTCTTCAACAGTCTGTCTTGAATTAAACGCATACGTGAAGCATCTGCAGCATGGTTTAGCGCAAATGCATTTGCTGTTTTAAAATCTCCAGATGGAGCATTGTCAAGAGTCTCTTGGTATTCTTTGGTAGACTTATCGAAAGCATCTCGTTTAGCCTGCCTTGCAGCGCCAGCATCTAATAATGTTTGAGATAAATTTGCGCCTACCTCCTGCCAGTTAACACCAGCAGCGTTTTCTCTTTGTACGTATCCGTAGTAAGTCATTTGACTATTTTTTTTTAATTAAAACCCTAACTTCTGCTTTAACATCATTCTTTGTTCTGGAGTCATCTGCAATAGCTGGTCCATAAATTCTGCACCTTGTAGGCCACCTAGTTGACTAAAGTCTTGTATCTGTGCACTTACCAGGTTACCATCTTGGTCTGCAGCCAACGTTTTTCCTAAAGCACCAAACGTTTTTCCATCATAACTTAAACCTCCTACAGCCTGCTGAAACTGCTGATTCATCATTGGCTTTAAGTTCTGTCTGTACTCCCTACCTGTTTTAACGCCTTGACCTGCAAAAGCACCAGTCCCTGCTAGGTAATCTTTTTTCTGGCCTTTAGTAAACTCTCGCTGCATACCTGCTACATCTCTAGCCTCTGCACTCTTTCCATACGTAGGAATCATGGTAAGTCCTTGCTGTAAAACATTGCCAACACCTTGAAAACCTTGCTGTTTTAATTGGTTAGCTGCTTGTCCTGCTTCAGCTGAAGCCTGCTGTGCGCCAGCTATATCACCTAGTTTTAGTTGCATTTTAATATCACTCTTACGAGTTTCTTCATCAGCAACAAGTTTATCTAGCTCGTCTAATTCTTTCCCTTGGGTAGCTCTTATGTTGGCAGCGGCTTGGACTGTTCCTTCTTGAACTCTTTGAGAGCCTCCTAAAACACCACGCTGGTCACCCTCTCTTATGGCTTCCATTTCTGTTTTTATCTGAGTACCAAGCGTGTCTTGCATTTGCTCGTATGGCTCTTGGTTTAAAGACAAAGCTTTGTATTCGTTTTTTGTAAGCTCTTGCTCTATCTCAGCCATTGCCATTGCAGCTTTTCTATCAGCGTCTTGCTGTTTTCTTCTTTGTTGACCTGCGCCTATAAAACTCATTGCGGTTGTTCCTACAGATATCGCTAAGCCTGCTATTACTCCTGACATAATAATTTTTTATTTAGTATAATATACTCAGGTAGTTCTTTATAATCTTCTGTATAAACCTCTACCTCAGCTTCCTTTATTGTTTTAGCGTCTGTTCTATAAACACAAACCCAAGTTGTATCCTCATGTATATAGGCAACTCGCTGTGTTCCTATCTCAGTCATTACTTTCATTGGTGCTTTTATTCTTTTCACCTCACCTGTGTCTAGTAAAACTGACATCTCACCTTTTAAAAAAAAAGATGGGTGGTTCTGTTTATGAATAAAACTTACAACCAATGTGCCTTTCGGCATAAAAATCTCTCTGGTGTATAGTCCGTCTTTCAAATGATGAGTAACTGGCATCAACTTTTCCATTTCAGGAGTGTGGTGCTTTACTGAACCATTATGTAGTAAGACGTTCTCTTTGAATGTGTTAATATTCTCCCAAAGAAGACCTCTATTTTGATGGACATACTCTAATATATTTTCTGGTTTATTTTTCCTTTTCCTAAATATACTTAATATACCCATAACTTTTACAAAGATATGAATTTTAAGGGAAACTTTTGAATGCCTGACTTTTTACTGCAAAAAGCTCTGTTGGAGAAGTATTACTATTAGTTAGTGTAAATTCACAGTAATGTCCTAATACTCCTTGAGACTCTGCAATAGAGTTTTTAATAAAGAAAAAATACTCATTTACCCCTGGTATAGGAACACTACCTAATACTGAAGTGTCTATAGTTACTATGGAAGTTCCATCGTTTTGTTTTACCACAGAGATAACTTCCCCTGCTAAATTAGGAACATAATTACCCTGCAGGTTTGCAATACCAAAATAAAATAAATCTCCATTTGATAAAATCGTACCAACACTAGATGGAGGTATAAATTTAATGGTTGCTCCAGTACCTGCAATTACAACGTTATCACTAACCCCTATACCTGTTAGTGAGCGTAAAGGAAGCTGAGGTGTATTGTCAGGTAACTCTGTGTTGTTTCTTATAAACGCAAACCAATCAGATTCTTTCTGTTCAAAATAATTTGCTTCTATAAATCCAGTTGTTTGTAGGTCTGTAATAAAAGTTCCCTCCCAGGCATCATCACCTTCAAGAGCAATTGTTTTAAACTTTTTGTTATCTAAAGCCGATTCATTAAAAACACTAGTTATTTTAGACACCCCTTGAATTCCATAAAAATTATTTCTTGGAGCGCTATTAGAATTATGTTGATATAAATCACCACCTTTAAAGGTATATAAAAATTGATTCATACCCTTTATAAATTCTGGGTAATAAGAATAAAAAGAAGGCCACCCTTGTGCCGAACCGCTATATGTTAGTGTGTAATTATCCATGTTTTTGTTTTTTAAGGTCCTGTGCAATTTGTTATAGCGCTTACAACACCATTAGCATCTACTGTCATAACGAAAGTACCTGTTATTCCACTTACTGTATAATTTCCTGCTGTTAACGGAGTAGTTGCAAACTGGTCACTAAAGACAAAGTTATGAACCCTAGGGTCAAACTGAGGTGGATTAATTGTTCCTGCTCTATCAGCATAATTATAATTATAATATATCGTCTGTGTTACTGGCTGACAGGTAGTACTTGTGCCTTGATTTGCACTAGCCTGAACACTAGGCAGTTGACCTGGACAAGCTAAAGATAAGTCTAAACTCCAAGCTGTTCCACAAGGACCATATACATCTATTGTCATTTGATTATTACCACTAACTGGTAAAGCAGGTTTTGGAATAACCATAGCACAGTACCCTGGAGACACTCCTGTTGTTAGTGCTACTTGAGTACTTGCAATAGTATAATTTCTTGAACCACCTGCAACAAACTGTTGTGCTACTGGGTCGTAAACAAAAAGGTTGTTAGCTGGAGGTGTGTTATAAGGGCTGCCACCAGCAAGGTTACAAGTCGAAGCTGTATTGCCAACATAAGTAGCTAGTCCTGCTGGTGCAGACTTATACCCATCTACAGGAGAAGATAATTCGTTATATGTGTTTCCATCAAAAGTAACTAATATACCGTCTGGAACGTTTTCAGGCCAAAAGTAAACAACCATAGCACCAACATCAGCTGGTGTAGACCCTGTTCCAACCTGCAATGTAAAAGACCCTGTTCCACCTCCTGCGTTCAAAGCTCCTCCACATTGCACTCCTGCTGGAGTACATGTCCCTGTATTTATAACAATACCATACTGTATTTCAATATATGTACTGTCTGCTAATATTACAAACTGACTAGTTGCTGTATCGTTAATTTTTGTACCAGCACCGTCATCTAGAAATACATAGTTCCCAATCCCTGGGGTAGTAAGTGTTTCAGGGACAAAGACAGTTGGTTGAATTGATGTAACATTTGCATTTTGTGCAAAATAATAAGTTACTGTGGCATCAGCGCATGTGTCATCTCCCTGAACTGGAGACCCAGCAAAGCTATCTAGCTGTATAGGACAATCTGTCTGGAACGAAAAAAATGTTCCTTGTATCGGCCCATAAAAATCAACATTGATTAGGCTAGCGCTAGGTGAGTTTTTAGGAATAACCTGAGTGTAAACTGTAGTTCCTCCACCCCTTAAGTCTAACTGACTTGCGTTAACTGTAATCGGCTGAATATTTCCAGTCGCAATATATGTGCCATTAGTTTGTATCGTGTATATTGGAAGTGCTGAAGTGCTTACAGGCGTATTGTTATTAGAACCAAAATAAGTTGGCTGTCCTAATGGAGTATTTAATCCAACAGGTCCTTGATTGTTACCTATGTATGTAAGCTGATTAAATGTCTGCCCATTATATGTAGTTAATATTCCATCAGGAATTGTACTTCCAACAATAGAATAAATCACTACCGCACCTACATCTGTACCACCACTAATCTGACCCAAGAAAGTTCCCCTAATATCAGCAGACTCACCACCCACCTGGCCACAAGGTAAAGCACATTGTGGGCATGTTTGTGCAGGTAATAAAACGCAATTAAGTAACTCACGAACTATTATACCATTTGAATAAAGTCCATCTGCCGCACAGACATTCATATCCTCATCAGCAAAGATTGCCGTTGAAGTTGCCAAGTCTGGTCCGTTTAAATAATATGTTCCTGATACTGCCATTCTATTTATTTTTAAGTTGGGTCTGTTGGGTCGGTACAGTCACAGCAGACATCTGTTAAGTCTATTGTTCCGTAGCATAAAACTTCTTCTGTTGGTTGTCTATAATCGTATACTAAATATAACTGATTTCCTGTTGATGCCATTGTATAGTTTCCAATGTATTGGTCTGGCGCAAGAGTAACATCTAATGGTAAAGGTGAGCCTGCGGCAGAAAGTAAAGAAAGTATACCTGCTGGAGTAGCTGGGTATTGAACATTAGTTCGTAAACCATAAAACTCATTTTGAGTTGGCTCAAAAACAAAATTATCTGAATTTCTTTTATGGCAAATAACTTGAACCAATGCATTATCAGCTGGTATAACTCCTGCGCCTTGCGGAGCAGTAACAGAGTCAAACTGACTGATAGTAATAAAGTCAGTTCCATCAACAAATGTTACTTGCTCAGAATGTAATGGAGATAAATATGTTCCATCAACCCATCTGTACTCGTTGTGTATTGTCTGACCAACGTCAGGTGAATTTGTAATACACACCTGAGTTACAGTAATAATCTCGGCAACAGGGCAAGCAACAGTAAGCTGTATAGTAGCTCCTGCTTTCCCTGTTAAAACAATCTGAGCCTCAGATTCACTAACAAGGTTTTTGTCAAAAGTAAAACTACTGATACCATCAACAATAACAGTTGTTGGCACAACAGCTACCCCATTGTATGTAACCTCTAAACTGCTTCCTGATGAATTATTTGCCTGAATCGCTATGGCTGTTTCTCCTACTAACAGTCCTAGGTCTATACAATACTCAAAGGTTTTATCCTCTGGAAAAGTAAACGTCCTGTCAATACCGCAGGCAATACAAGATTCTTCAGATGGTAGTTCCTCGTTATTTATACTTAGAACATACTCATTCATGTATGGGTCATATCCCCCAATTTTTTGAGTGTTTAGACCAGATATAAATCTATCTCTAAACCAAGACCTCATCCCAGATTCAGAAATTACTGTAAGCTGTTCGTTTTGTCCTGCAGCTCCTGTAAGCATAATTACTGCGCCTCGTTTAGCGTCAGTAAAATATTTATTATAACCCCAAGAACAAAAACTTTCTGGGTTTCTTGAGATGCCATACTCTTCTATTCTAGCTATCTGAGTTCCTAAAACCTCAGGTACAGAGGCTATCTGTCCCCCACCTGTTGAGTCGCTTAATAGGTTTTTACCAGCTAATACATAGGATATTTTATCCTCCTGTAATACTAGTATATCAGTTTCTCTTCCATGAAGTTTTTCAATTGGGCCATATATATCTTCACAAGGTTTGAAATTTAATAACCCTAAGTTAAATTCGTTTAGCTTGTTTACATTACTTTCGTTATTATAAACACCACTATATGTTAAATCAGCAAAGCGATGCGCTTGCTTAAATTCTAATTCAGAAGTAGAGGTTGTTCTTTCTCCTAAAGAAAATTCTTTTCCTACAATTGAGTCTCTTATTCTATAACTTTCAACACCATTAGCAAAAGTAAAACAGTTAAAGAAATCTGTTAACACAATAGCAGACTGAGACCCTGTTTGATTTTGTATATTGCCCTCATGTCTACCTGTTGCTTTGTCAATACTATATACGTCTGCTGATTCATACCATAAATCTGGTGTAGCCTCTCTTGGCTCAGTCTCAAAAACTATAGTATTTTCAGCTCTAAAGACTTCTATATTTGCCTCTATCTTTGCTCTCCTACTATTAGAGTGCTTAGAACCTCTACATGAGTTTGTGCCTATTAATCCAAGGGAAAGTAAATTGTTATTCGTTGCTCTTAAAAACTGGTATTGGTACACACACCTGTCTTGTGGCATTGCACCTAAAGCATCATTAGTACTAGCTCCTGTTTGTAAAGCAGGATTGTAGTAATTCTGAAAGTATGGTGGCGGACAGTCAGGACCATTAGAAACATTAACCGCTCCATTGTCTAGTCTAGACTGTATATTATCTCCGTCAAACCACTCTTTAAAATTATCATAATCTTGTGATGATGTTAGCTTTAAATCTAAGGTATACTCTCTTCCATCACATCCACCGCTACGTCTTCCTGCTCTTCTGAATTTAATATACAAACGTATCCTTGAACCTGCTGGTATTGTGTAATCTATATACTGCCCTGGGTTGTTAGGGTCTTCTACACCGCATGGATACGCAAGCCTTGGATGACTGTTTCCACTCCTTTGGCTTACACTTCTATTTCCATACAATACAGTAGGAAGGTCACCTGGTTCTACTTGAAAATCATTTGCAATAATTTTCATATATGTTCCAGCTGGAACTGTAACACTGTTTCCTTGCCCATCCGCAACGTCTAAGAAATTTTCTTCCTGAGCTTCTTTCTGCAGAACAGTAGCGTATTGACAACGGTTGGTAGCTCCTCCTGTATCTCTTTTCACCCTAAGCCTATCTCCCTCTTCAACTTTTCTTGCATTCTCTCCTTCTAATAAAAAGTAAGTGGCAGATGTTGAGAGCTCATCGAAAAATACATTTGAAAAAATTGTGTTATAATCTTCAAAATCTGGCTTTATAACCATCTTATATCTGTCTGCCCATGCAGGCGCTAATTGTGATGGTGGTATTACTACCTGTATTTGATTTTGTAAATCAGATGCCGAACACCCAACATGTATTGAGTTGTTTGGGCTTACTAGTGCTGTAGAAGAGCGACCAAACTCATCCATATAAACAATACCCAATTCATAATCCCTATCACTGTGAAGACTTTTAGGGTTTCCTATGCCAAGGTAAGTTAAGTCTGCAAATGAAACAGTATAATATTCATAAACAGTTTGAGTGGGTGCAGCTAAATCATCTACATAAGCCATCGCTGGAATAACAAAACCTATTTCTTGACTACCAGGACTTGAGATTATTTGTATTGGTTGACCAGCACTACTTATACCACTTTCAAATTTTAACAAAGTATCTAAGTTAGCTGGTAGTGAACAGTTCCATTCATCCGTTACAGTTGTTCCGTCACAGGAAGTTTCGTTTCCTGGAACTGGGTCATATACAGGAAGGATGTTTGCTGCTGTACCTATAGTTTCTACAAACGCAGGGTCTGTTGATAGCTCATAAACGCTATTAAAATCTTGAGGAAGAAGGAAAGTGAATTCAAGTGTTATAAGCGGTGATTGCGCAGCAGGAAAAGGTTGTTGTCCTGTAAATCCAGAATGATTATATCTTATTTCAAAATTTAAAGAAGCACCAGTAACTAATTCTATATCTGTAAAATCATAGTATACTGCAGCGTTTACTACATTATTATTAGTGTCTATAGTGTAGTTAAAACTATCTGTTCTATCAGGTATTGAACCTTCAGCTATAACTTCAGATATAAGCTCGCAATAGTATTCTAAACGTATTGGATTTGTGTTTAAATCTAATAAGTCATATCCGTCAACATAGTTACCATAAATTAATCTATTACCCATTATTGTTTGAGCCTGCGCTTTTAAAGGCACGTTGTCAAACAATCTTGTTAACTGGGTAGGAGAAATTACAGTAAATATCTTACTGTTGTTAAAATTTAAAGTATAGTCTGTATTATCTGCGTACCCAAGATTTTGTTTGTTAAATATCTCTATAGACTTAATTACACTAGATGTGGTTTCTGCAAAAACAACCTCAATACTTTTTACTAAAGGACCTCCACTGTTGTATGTGACTTTAACATTGTTAAAAGCATTAGTCATCCCTTCATTTAAACCTGTGTCTATAGCGTAATCAAATCCCTTAGGGATAAAAGCTGGCTCTGTAAACTGTGATAAAGCGGACCTCTCTCCATCTTCATATATATATCTATAAGAAAAAGTTAAGAATCTTTCTTCTATAAAGTTTTCTTCACCAGATAGGTTAGTTAATTCAAACGATGGAGCTGCAACAGGTGGTTTTTTTATAACCAAAAGTTGTTCTTCTAAATCAGGTGAGTTTGAGTTATAGTTTCTTTTAATGTTTATAAATCTAGGTTGATTGTAGTTATCTGTCCAGAACAATAAGTCTTCAACTCTATTAACACCTGTTATTAAGAAATCATCATTAAAGTTTAGCACTGTCTCTAGAGCACCCACTGTAATGACGTGATACGTTAGTAAGTTTAATTGAACATTATATGAAACGACCATATCTACTATCCCAACGAGATGAGCTGGGTCATGAACAAACCAATATAATGTTTCTCTCTGGCCATCTTCATAAGCACCAATACATTTAGCTTGGTCACTTAAAGGAACTCCATTATAACTCAAAGAAGTTAATTGCTGATTACCCTTTGTATTTTCAACAGAACCAACCTCAGATTCCTCAGTAGAGCCTAGCCTAATATTCATAGCATCAACATACTCACCATTAGGAATCAAGCGTTCATCAACGCTTTTGTTCATTCGACCTGCGATAAAATTTCTAGTAGTTTCTGCCATGCTTACTTAATCCACTTATCCATACCTCTGATGTTTTGAATCAAACGACCAGGATGTATATTACTAATTCTAAGCTTAGCGTTTCTTAGTAACGCAGAGCTTCTTTTTCTTGCTCTTGCAACAACGTATTCTTGTACACCAAACTTAGCATTCAATATAGCAAACTGAATGTAAGCGTAAACATATTCTTCAAATAATTTATTGACACTTATTTGAGAGTCATCTCCAGCCTCCATGCCATCTGATACATATTCTAAAATACAAAACTCTCCTGCCATATCTGAACTGAAGTTAATAACTCCTGCTTTTTTATTTATTTTAAATGTAGGATTAAAGTTTGCAGTCTCAGTATTTAATCCGTACTGAGCTCCTATACCGTAATCAAAATACCAACTACCATCTACACAATACCCCTCTCTATTGTTATAAGGGCTTTGCTCGTTAAGGTAAATACTTTTTTTAGTACCTTCTATCCTTTGCAGGTCAATCGTTGATGTAGATGGCTTTAAAATGTTTCCATCATGGTCAAATAAAATCCTGCAAGTATTATCTTGAAGGTATGCATCACTCCAATTGGTTTGAATATTTTCAGTAAGCGGTCTAAGAACTCCGTCTTTATATAAAGATATTCTCACCCAATTTACATAATCTGGAGGTAAAACAAATCTTAGTGTGTCACACACTTCTAGTTCTAAAATCTTAAGCTCTTTAAATGCGTCATAATTTAGTTCTTGTATAGCTCTCTTCGCATGAAATAAAATTCTATACCTTTCTTCGTTATTTACTAAACTATGATTGCCAGAATACATCAACATAAAATTATTAACTATGTCATATAAACTTACATATTGATATGAACCCCAGTTAGCATCTTCTGTATGAGGGTTTCCTGTATTCTCGTAATATTGATATTCTGTTAAGTACGCCATTATTTCTGATTTTGTTCTTCTCTCATATCCATTGATTGCCCAAACTGGATTGCTTGAACTTCTCTAATCGACATTCCAGCATATTGTAGTATTTTATTTACTAATGTTGGCTCATCTTCTAAGGGTAATTCAAAATCCTGGTATAAAGAATCTGATTGATTAAAAGATGGTTCACCTCCAACTAGCTGAGCATAAGTCCACTTAGGGTCTTTAGGATATCGTATATACTGACACAAGATTCTGCCAGCTGATGTCTCTCCAGAATTTATTACATTTACACCCCATTGAAAGTTCTCAGGATATACCTGTATTACTGTTCCATTCTGTGAATATGCTGGAAACAATTCTGTAGGTTTTGTTAAGTTAGACATATTTAGTTGTGTTATCTTTTTGTTTGTTACTTTTTCACATTCATTTACACCTTGTCTAGCGCTTAAAATTGTGTACTTAACCCCTGCGTTTGGAAAAATATTATTATCTAATATCAAGGTGTCGGTAGCTGATGGGGTTAAATACCTAACATTAGCTGTATCTCCTGTAGTTAAATTAACAACAACATCACCTGGCTGAACTCCTAATGCAAAAAAGTTTTTAGTATTATCAACTAACTCTTGTGTAAATGATAATGTATTAGTGCTGTTATCAACTAAGTATCTTGTTAGTAGTAAAACTTTATTTATTAAATAATAGTCAGAGCTTGTGGTAGCTACTGTAGGGACACTGTAAGTAGATGTTGCAGAAGGTGAAACAATAACCTCACTAGCTCCATTTAGATATACAGGCACAAGAGTTTCTTGCTCTGAAAATATTTCTATAGCATCCTCATAAGTTTGTTTTATATCTGCCAATCCCACTCCTGATTGCCTAGCATTCTCTTTAGTTATCTGATAATTATATTGATAAAAATAATCTTCAAAAATATCTAGCTGTGCTTGCTTGGCATATAAATTAAAATCACTAGGAGTTATATACCCATAGTTGTTTTTATTAAGAACCGACAGTACAGTTTCTCGTACTGAATTTATTATGCTCATCTGTTATTTTATTTACCACAAAGATAAGCAAAAAAAAAGAGGATGCATTTCTGCAGCCTCTTCTTGGTTGGTCGGAGTAATCAGCTCCTTTATTATTATGAACACTTCTATTGCAAAAGTAATAATTATTTTTTGTTATCCAAGTTTTTTTCAAGAAATTTTAATATTTCAATACCCTCATCAGATTGTAGATAGCTTGCAATTACATAGTAAGGGTCTTCTCCAAAGGGAAGATTAAGCATTCTCTTTTTATTCTTATCTGTATTAAAGTATACATCCTTCTTGTTATTTTTAAATATTAATACCTTATGAGCGAAAAACTCCTGGACTTTAGAGTTTAATTTTAACCCAGGGTCTTTTACAGCTCGCAAGAAAAATTCTGGTTCTTGCTCTGCGTATATTAATATATCTCTTCTTAATTCAGAAGAGGTGGTTCTAGAAACATCTGTGTTAAATAAAACTCTAGCTAAAGCTTCTACTTGGTCAATGTCTAATTGACGTGCTTCTATAAGAGCGTCTACTCTAGAATTTAAAACATCCATTTCTTTCTGAGCATCTTTCTCAGTATTAACCTCAACGAACTTGTTTCCATTCATTGGGTGATAATGTAAGAATTCCTGAAGGGTTGGATTTGTTCTTGGTACAGATAAAAATCCATCTTCAAAAACAATTGGCTCTATAATAGCATTACCATCCTGCTCATCTTCAAATGGGCTTTTTTGGTTTCTTGCATATCGTAAGGCTCTGTTAGTTCCTGTACCTTCATCAAAGTACATTAAAGGATATCTTCTTGAGTTTCTAGTTGGCAGCATAAAAGAAAGTGGCGCTGCGTCTTTTGTAAGTTTATAGGTCTTATTGACCAATACATTTTTTTTCATTTGATTATAATTTAGATTTAATAAAAGTAATAATTACCCTCGTCACAATAACGAGGGTAATAATTACATATTTAATTTATGATTGGAAAATCACAAAGTTGTTTGCACCCATAGTACACACACATCTTTCAGATAGGAAGTTTACTTCCATAGCATCTAAATCAGATGTTGCTGCACCACCAGCTGAACCTGTAATCCAAGTCTTGTACTTTCTGTCTTCAGTTTCAGAAGCTCTGTAACGTACATGTAAGAAAGGACGCTTAGCATTCTTTCCAAGGATTTGGTCATAAACAGTTGTAGAACCTGCTGGTACTAACAATCCATTTACAGCTCCAGTTCCAGTTAAACCACCACGCATAGTTGGGTCGTTTAAGTATTTCCAGTCAGACTTGTAGAAGTCATATCCTCTACGGAATCCAGTGAATCCAAGGTTTAATGCCATCTCTTGGTCGTTATCAAACAAACCATAAGAAGTACCATTAGCACCTACTTGAGCAGAACCGTTAAGCTCAGCTAACATGTCATCAATGTCAAATCCAAACTGTCTGTTTAAGAAAAGTACGTTTTCTTCAATCGCACCTTGCTTATCTAAACGAGAAATGATAGTATCGAAATCTGCTAGTGCAGTTGGGTTACCACCTGCCCATACATTTCCTCTATTTTCTACTGCATGGAATACACCTTCAGAACCTTTGTTCCCTACGTCACCACCTGCAGCAATTGCTCCAGAACCTGCTTCTGCTGGTACTGCTTCAATCATTGATGTCTCTAAGTAATCATCAAAACGTAAACGAGTTTCGTGCTCAGACTTCAAGTACCATAAGTATCCTGAAGCTCCGTTCTCAGTAGTCACTTCAATCCATCCGATTTGTGCCATATCAGAACCTGATACTGCATACTTATCTTTGATGATGATTGGAGAGTTGTCGAAGATTTCATCTTCAGCCTCTAAAGAACCTTGCATTCCATTGCTTCCTTTTTTGAATTCAGAACCATAGATAAAGATAGTTGCATCAGCATTACCTGCTCCTGTACCACCTGTATAACCTGCAGCATTGTAGAAAGCTACACTAATCTGGTTAGCGTTCAATCCTCCTGCAACACCTACTGCTGTTACAATTCCTTTGAATTCTCCTGAACCGTCATTGTTAGTAACAACTAAAGTTTGACCTACACGAATAGCAATAGTTCCAGCTGTTAAGCCTGTTGCAGCTCGGTCTGGTACTAACGCATCGTTAATATCAAATATTACGTTGTCTCCAGCAACTACTGCTCCTGTACCAACTTGTGTATATTTAGTGTGTAGTCTTCCTTGCTCTGCCCACTTTACTAAGTCTGAGTTACTTGGTAATTCAGCTCCTACTAAACGTAAGAAAGAAGAGATAGTTCTATTACCATAACGCTCGAATTCTTTTTCATAAGTGTCTGGTAAATACTGATTCAAAAAGTTGAAATCAGTAATGTAATTTGTAGCCAACGGCACTTGTTGTGGTGCTGGCTGTAGCGCAAATCCTGGTCCTGCTGGCACAGTATTTGGCCCTAATAATTGTCCTGCCATTTTTTAAATTTTTAAAATGTTGTTAATTTTTTCTTTTAATACTCTTAATTTTTAAACCCCTCCCTTCGCTTGGATTGATTGCACGAAACTGAGTTCCTCCTTTAGAAGTAACTTCAGGAGCAGAACGTGTAGACATATTGATGTTTTTCATCTTTCTAGTTACATCGTCCGTTGCTGCAGCCTTTCCTTGCTCGTAAAAAAACCTTGCGAACTTATCAGGGTTCATTGCTGCTGATAATGCTTTATGATATTCAGCTGCGTTTTTAACTAATCCGTCTTCATTCAAATGATTATTAATAAAATTAATAACGCTTGATTGAGACTTTTTAATTTCCTCCACAGAACCTCCTGGGTTGTATAACAAATTAGCTTCATCAATACTGACCTTAAAACCTTTAAAGTCTTGATTTAGCACCTTGTCAGTTTCTTTATGAAAGAAATCTACTTTCCTAGACTGCTCTTCTGACTGAGTCTTTGCATTCTCAACATATTGCTTGTACGCTTTGTAGTCTTCATTGTCCTCAGAAATACCAGTTGCGCTTGACTCAAGCGGCTGGTGATACATTTCTTTTTGTTCATTGAAAAACTTCTTAGCTTTTACAATTGCTTTTTTCTTTTTTAACTTAGCTCTCTTAACATCAGATTCATCATCAAGTTCCTCATCATAGGAATACTCTTCCATTAATAATTCAACATCATCTTTATCAATACCCTCTTCGGTAGCTATAAGATACTCAGTTAAAATTTGGTCTTCATCTAAGGAATCAAAGTCTCTGTTTAATTTAACATAATCTTCAATGCCACGACCAGTTTTCTTTTTATATTCAAAATAAGCCGACACATCTTCTGGAAGTTCATTGTTGCTTTCTTTTTCTGCAAACAATTGGTCTACCGATGATATGTCCTTATCATATCTGTTCTTAATAAAACTAAGAACGTCTTCTTCTTTTAGTTCAGCACCTTGCGTTTCCTCAGGAGCTGCGGTTTGCTCTACAGCTTCTGGCTGTGTCTGCTCTTCGTATTGCTGTTCGACTTTTTGAATTAGAGTTTCCTCTACTTCTGCCACTGATTTTTCTTCAACAACACCTACTTCTTTTACTTTTATTTCCATTAGATTAAATTTTAGTACAAATATAGTACATTAAAAAATTATAAATTATTTACTTTACCTAGGGTCAAACTCTGCTAAATCAAACCCATCTAAGCTATCTTCATTAGACTCAAAGTTTTGAGGAGGTAAGTTATTTTTTCTTTGATTAATCAGCTTTGATTGTTCTGTGTTCTGCTGACTAATACGTCCTGCCTTAGCTGTTTCTCTTTGAGATTCTCTTTGAGATAAAGCTTCCTCTGTCATGCCTCTTAACTGCTGATTATAATTAAACTCTTCAGCCATAAGCATACTTTTTAGCTGAGCTTCATTCTTCATCTTCTCAATTTCAAAAGCTATCTCCGCTTGTTTAATCTGCATCTTAGCATTCATCTCTGCTTGAGACTTCTGCATTGCTGTTTGAGCTGCCATTTGCTGAGACTTCAGTTGTGTAGCCGCCTGCATTTGTTGCTGAAGCATAGCATTCTTTTCATCTCGCTCTTGCTTCTGTTTACGCTTAACCTTAAGTAATTGATTAGCTAGTTTGATGTTTTTTATTTCTCGGATATCAATAGCATCCTCTAAGTTTATATCACTTTTAGATAATGCCATTTGTATATTTTGCTCAAGCTGAGCTTTTTCCTCTTCGTCAGGAGAAACTTCAATAAAAATACCAAAGTCATAAATATATAAATCTGATATATCGTTAAGTATACTTACGTTATACTTACCTATCTTATTGATGAAGTCATCTTTGAAATCCGAATACTCTAAAATGTCTGCAACCCTGTACGTTAGTGCTTCTGCAAGAGTTCTATAAACATATAGACTCCCTTGAAGTATGTGCCTGGTGGCTGTGTTAGAATTTAATGCGGCAAGTTTCTGTAATCCAACTAAGGAATTAGGGTCAGGCGTTGAGCCATCTCTAGCTTCATTTAATCCTGTTACAGTTCTAATCATGTTTAAATAATGATTATAGTTTGTAATAAGCATCTGAGTTTTACTAGCTCCGCTGTTTGAGGTTAGCTGTTGTATTGGAACTCTTGCTTGATTAAAGTCACCATCCTGAGTGTAGCTTCTACCTATTACAGAACCTGTCTGAAAATACAATCTTAATGCATCCTCTGGATTATATGCAGCACCTGTACCTAGGTCAACTTCATTTAATCCGTCTGCATCTATAAATACCCCATCAGGGACAGTCCTAGCTATAACTTGTTGTAATTTTAAATGTGTAATCTGAATTAAATCAGCAAATGGAATCATTCTTCTTACTAATGATTCTATAACACCTTTGTACATTCTTGGTGCAACAGCAACATAATTTGGTAAAGCATGTTGTGAAGAAGACTGAGGACGAACCATGTTACTTGCAAGCTCCCACTTCAAAAGAATATCAGTACCCATCACCATTATTCCATCATACCAAACGTCAATAGTTTTAGAGACCTTCTCAAACTTCCCATCCTCCATCATTTCTGGTGGTGGATTAAATTGGTCATCTTTCTCTATCATTTTTTAGCTCCACTATCTGTAACCTTTTTCTTATAAACCATTTTCTTTGTGGTCTTATAATTAAAATACATTAAGGTTACTGTGTCTCTATAAAAAATATCGTTTTGTTGATACTGTGCTGTGTTGTAATAATCATACCAGCTCTGACTGTATTTAGATATTTTATCTAAATCATCATTAGTCAAACTCTGGTCTATTTTAAGTAGCTCCGTAATTGGAACTACTTTTATTTCACCCCAATAAAAACAATCTTTAAAGTGTGGGTCTTCTGTGTAACTATATACTATATTTGCAGGGTCAACATACTTAACTTCTACTCCAGAACCTGGCAGGAATTCATGCTTTGCACAGCCTATCCCCAGTACAGTTAAGTCGTAGTCAATTCTTTTACGAGCATCCGAATAGTGATTTTCTTGAAACATAGTGTCGATAGCTTCTTCCTCGGCTATCTCAATTGCAGGCTTGTAATTAAGCTGCATATATAATGTTAGTTCTTCATCGTTTTCAGGAAGAGAATCAGGGTCCATTGTAAATGGGTCTGCTCCTGTCATGTCTTTAATATCTAAGAGTATGTCTTTAGCCGCCATCTGACCTTCAATCATATCTTGATATTTACTTCTTTTACCTTGGGATAATGCGTCTTGAGCATAAGCCTTTACCTTAAAGAGTCTGTCAGACATTCCATTAACTACAATATCTACAAACTTAGGGAGTATAGGGACAGGAGTCCAATCTAAATTAAGATAAGATAAGTCTCCGTCTACAGCTAATTCGTTTTTATATTTACCTACTGATTGTTCTCCTCTCGCATATAAACGTAATCTGTGAAATTCTCGCCATTGGTTATAATAACGACAGCCATTGCCATCTTTTCTAAACCACTCATACTGTATTGCCTGCCCTATCTGTAAGCCAAACTCATCAGTGGCTTTTTCGGCATCTGATACAAATTGACTAGGAAAGCCTACAGATGAAATATTTACTTTAACTTCTTTCATCTATCTAATTAAATCGCTCGTTAATCCCTTATTGGTATACCTTGCAAAGTTAATGGAAATTTTTGAGCTTTTCTTTTCAGGTGTATACAAATGTTTTTGGCAAGCCATTATAGCTAATCCACTACTAATAGAAGCATCAAACTTAGTTCTGTTACCTATATCGAACTTAGCCCAATCTTCTAATGTTCTAGCAAACGGCATAAACCCCATTAAATCAGAGTCTCTAAAAGTTCCTTCAATATCTAGACCAATATACTTTTCTATATATGATTCTATTGCAGAGGCGTGTGCTTGTTTAATATCCTCACTGGAGTTTGGTATACCTCCTAATTCCTTTTCTGTTCTTGATAGTTTGTTAAAAATCTTATCAGGTCTGTTCATGCTAAAAGCCCTATACCCTCTATTTTTAAAATGATATAAAAGTCTAGGTTTATTATTCTCTACAAGTATTGGCATTCCATAAAAAACACAAGCCATTAATACTTCTTCAAAAAATATTTCAGCTGTTTGAGGTCTTGCTACGTATTCTAAAAAGAACTCATTACTTGGAGCTTCGTCCATGTTAAATTTAGTTAAACCATGAAGTGCTCCGTTTGAACCTCTTCCGCCTACAGTTCCAGATATATCATAGCTATCACAACCAAATGCTCCTAGGTGTTCATTCCCTGGCATTTTTTTACCATTCCTATTTATAACTCTATTCTGTAGGTTTTTATTAGGAGTCCAAGAAACAAGGAATCTTCCTCTATTGTTAGGAGTCCATATAACTTTAGAATCTTTTATCCCATCTTTCCATGAGAAAGAGCCTCTTGTTAAATGATGCTCTTTAATTGTAGAATCATTGTAATCAATTTGCTGATATATCTTAGTTAAATTAAATAAGGATTGTTTACTTTCATCCCTAAACGCATGTGACTCTGTCCTTGGGAATTGTCTATAAAATTCATTTAAAGCATCTGGGTCTTTCTTAAGACTATCCACTTCGTTTTGCCAATAATTTATTGCGCCTTGTTGGATTATACTATTATCAATCCCTATAACAGGCTTACTGTTGGTGTTTATATGCATAACAGGCAAACCATATCTATCTATAAATCCTTCCATATTCCATTCCATAGGGATGAAAAGTGAATATAGTCCGCTTTTGGTTTGACCATTGGAGTTTCTTAACTTTACATCAGAGTCTTCATAAAGCTTTTTAAAGTTGTCACCTCCTTTACTTAAAGCATTAGAGGTAGAGCCCATCATGCATTTGCCTATAATTTTACTACCTAATCTTAAACAAGTCTTAGTGACCCTCCAGTTATTTAATATATTATTTGGCTTGAGCCACTTTCCACTTTCATCATGAACTAGTAGTAAAAGTTTTTCACCATCATAAGAGTTATCGTCAGTATTCTTCCAGTCAATAGTTGTATCCAATCCATCTATATCCTCCTCAGAGCCATACATATTTTTCTTTGTTATCTTAGAGGCAGGAACCCTGTACGCAAGCTCTGTCTTAGGTTTATCCATACCATCCTGAATAGGTTTAAAAAAGAATGGTAGTCTATTAGCTATAGGCACAACCTTATCGGTAAACATTTTCTTAGCGTCTGCTCCTGTTTTAGATAGTATTCCAACCCTTGAATCTTTTGCAAGTGTTCCTATATTGACACTTTCTGAAGAGCCCATAAAAGAAAATCCTGAACGTCTTATCTTTAAATAAGTCATCCCAAAACTTCTGTTATCAGCTTTACACGCTTCCCAAAATAAATAAAATATTCTATTAGCTTCTCTATAATCTGGGTAACCCACATCAATAGAAGTCCATTGCAGATACATGTAGTGAGCTCCACTTATATAAGTAGGTACTCCGTTATTCATAAACCAATGGCCTAACTCTCTACTGTCAAACTCATTCTCAATGTAATCAACCCAGTTGTTTTTAAATTGACTAGGCATTTCATTCCACTGAAATATTGATTTAATTTTACTAAGAGGTTTGGGAATATCTATTCTTTCCCAGTATTGCTCAGATTTTTTCTTTGAACGTGAATGTATTTTTTTTGGTTGTTTAGGTAAACCAATAATAAGACCCTGTATATTAATTATATTTTCAATTTCTCCTGTTTTTGAAATTATAACCAAATCATATTTCTCGTCATATCCATACTTCCAACTTTTATTTTTGTTCTTATTGGTGAGTACGGCTTTAGGTACGTAATCTTGTACCACTTTATACATTTCGTTATCTTGACCTTCGTTCTGCAAACCCTTGTTTTGTATCTACTTTGTTATTACTTTCTGCTAAATCTAAAGCCTCTTTTTCTAACTCTATTCTGCTTAGTATTTCAAACGCATCAAATATTGCTAGTTTTTTTGTAGCCGCTGCATTCTTTAACCTGTCTGCAGAAATATCATCTTCTGGGTCAGGCTTTATAATATCTTCTTTAGCGACCTTTATTAGCTGCTCTACAGCCTTTCTGGCAGCAGATATAATATCAAGTTTCATTTCTTTATTTGACTTCATAGAATCATTGTTATTTGATGGTCAAACATTCTATATAGCTTCTCTCCATCAACCTCAAACTCATATTCACTTTCAGGCTTAAATGAAATTAAATCTCCTTTTTTTACGCCTTGATTTATCAATGTAGTATTGGGGTAAATCATCTCTGCGACTAAAGGTTCTTCTTTAGTGTTTTTAAATATAATAGATTCTTTTGTTTTTATTGGTTTAACATAACAATATCTGTCATGACAAAACCATTGTGTTCCATTCTGGTACATAAAAAACTGGTCGTTATCAACTAGAAATAAATTATCTTTTAAAAAACTCTTACCACTTTTTCTTCTTCCCTTAATATCGTTGTAGAATTTAAAAACATTGTGATGAACAAGAAGAGTATCTCCTACCTTTATAGGGCCACAATAGTTTATAGGTAATGCTTTTACTTCAGCATACCTATTGGAGTACCTGACATCTTCTTCTGATGAGCTTACTAAAAAATCAATACCTCCAATATTTTTAGTATTGGAGTATCGCTTATTTTCTTTTGGTGTAACTATAAAGTCTGTTGGTGATTTCAAAAGTTTATATTGTATTCAATGGATACAGGCATAGTGGAACTAAACTCTTTCCAAAGAATAACAACATCATTATCATCTATGTATATTTTGTAGGATTGGAATTCAGAATCATATTTAATTAAATGAATTCTATGCGTTCCGTTTAGAACTTCTTGGCCTACTAAATAATGCATAGCTCCAGATTTATAATCTGGGCCGACTGATATTTTTCTTATATCCATTATATTTAATTTTATTTATATTTTTATACGTCTTTAAGAAATCTAATGTACGCAGCACGATTTGCACCATTAGCTCCGTCAAAACCTGAAATTAGGAAAGGGTCTACTGCACCAACAGACCAATATCTTAGAATATCCCAGTTTCCTGATTGTGATATAGTGCTTGTCCAGATGTATTCTCTAGTTGTATCTTCAACGAAGAAAACTAGATTAGATGATAACGCACCACCCCCATATCCATTAAGGTTGAAATCAGCATCTCCTAATTCGGTTGTATCGGTTAATCCAGCCCAAATTCCTGGGTTAGAACCATATCTATTTTGATTAGGAGAACTATCATTACATGGGTTGTTTGATATTACTTGCCACTCTGGCGAAGTCGGAAGTCTAAATCCTGTTGGTGGCTGTATTTGTCTTGCTGCAAATTGATTATATAAAAGACCTCTTTCGCTGTTATTAGAGTCAAAGTTCCAGTATGCAGCTACTGGAAGTCCAGCGTTATGCTGAGCATAGAATTCAGTAGCATTTGTAGCAATAGGAATAGTCCCACCTGATGTTGTATCGGTTATAGTTGAATTTTCATCAGTAAATACAAAATCACAAACTGTAGTTTCACCTGGGCTAGGAGGTGGTGTTGGAGTTGATTGTATTTCTTTAAATACAAAAGATATTGCTAGCTCTCCAGTATTTGGAGTTAAAGCTCCTGTTTCTTCTCCAACAACAGCTATATTATCAAACTGTCCAACAGTTATAGCACTAGATGAAAGGTCAACTTGTCCTGAAACATAAGTTCCATTGTCACTATTGTCTATTACAAATATATCAGATATTGGTGTATAGTTTGAAAAATCAGCACTAGTATTGTTTGTTATTTTTCCTATAGAAAATTTAATGTCAGTTCCTACAGGAACAGATACTGTATTCTCTCCCATCCAAACCCACGTTACGGCTTCTAGTTTAAGATTTAAAGGAACTCTCCATAAAGGTATCTGAGTAGGCCCTGTTACGTTTGACGTCCACTCCATAAAATCATGGCCATTAGTTTGACTACCCAAGTTGTTTACCATACCATTTATGATATACTTGTTTTCTACTCTTTGAGTTTCAATAACATTACCTGCAGAATCTACCGATAAATTGTAAACATCATTACCAACTACATTTCCACTTCCATAGGTTGGTAGTTTGTATTGACCACCTTTTTTTATTTCTAAAGCGTTTGATTGACTAGTTGAGTCTTTACCGTTACCAATCGTCACTAAGTTGTCAGCTTCGCTCCATGTATTAACACTACCAGGTAGTGGAACATTATATGAGCCTATTACTATTTGTCTAAAATCAGTAGCGTTTAAATGTGAACCGATTGCATACGACTCCTCTCCTGCGTTTTGGTTACCTTTACCAATAGAATAAGACTGTGCTGCTGTTCCATTTATTTGATTTCCTTTACCAATTGCAAAAGAACCAGAGCCATCTACAATATTAAGTGCGCCCATTGTAAATGAACCGACTTCTTTAGATTCATTGTCTTCACCGAAGGAAAAAGAACCAGCTCCAGATGCTGTGGTTGTACTGAATGTTCCGAAAGCAAAAGAGTTATCTCCACTTGCTTCTGCATTTGAACCATAAGCTTGTGCCTGCTCACCTGAAGCTATGTTTGCATAACCTATAGCTACAGAAACCTCTCCATCTGCTGTAGAAAGTTGACCCATAGCAGTAGAAAATTTTCCACTTGCTGTTGTTTGACTTCCCATTGCTGTTGATGCTTCCCCACTTGCAGTTGTTGCAAGTCCTGATGCAAAAGATGAAGAAGCACTTGCTTGTGTTGTATTATTTAATGCTGTAGAGTAATTACCACTTGCTGTTGTGTTTGCTCCCATTGCTACAGAACCATCTCCTGAGGCTTCAGTTTGTAAACCCATTGCAGTTGAATTATCTCCACTTGCTTCTGTGCTTTGTCCACTTGCTGTAGAAATCTTTCCACTTGCTACTGTGCCATCTCCCATTGCTGTGGAAATCTCTCCACTTGCTGTTGTGTCATTTCCCATTGCTGTAGAACCATCTCCTGAGGCTTCAGTTGCACTTCCTATTGCTGTAGAAGTATTTCCTGTAGCTTCAGTTCCACTTCCCATTGTTGTAGAGGAAATACCACTTGCTTTGGTGTTTAGGCCCATTGCAGTTGAATTATCTCCACTTGCTTCTGTGTCTTCCCCTAAAGCAACTGCTGCTGGTCCGCTTGCTTCTGTTCTGTTTCCTATTGCTACAGAAACTGTATTAGATGCTTCTGAGCCATTACCCATTGCTAATGAAATAGTACCGCTTGCTTCGGTGTTTTGGCCTATAGAAGCTGAATAATTACCAGTTGCTGCTGAGCCATTACCCATTGCTATAGAAGTATTTCCAGTTGATTGTACTGCAACTCCAATTGCTAATGAATTATTACCACTTGCTGTGGTGTTTTCTCCACTTGCAAAACTATGGTTTCCGCTTGCTACTATATTTTCTCCTCCAATAGCTAATGAATTATCACCACTTGCTGTTGCGTTGTTTCCTATTGCGACACTAACTATGCCATTAGCTGATGATTCAAAACCCATTGCAATAGAATAATCTGCAGAAGATGCAACTTGATTATCAGTACCCATTGCAACAGAACTAAGCGCAGATGAATCATTACCCTCGCCTAAGGCAATAGAATTAATTCCTTTAGCAATGTTACGTACACCCATTGAAATAGAAAAATCTCCCTGAGATTCATTATTACCCCCATAAGAAAAAGATTGGTCCCCAGAGGCTTCACTAGCTTTACCACCTGCAAAAGAGTTATCTCCACTTGCTTCGGTGTTTTGTCCAAACGCATTAGCAAAATTACCAGAAGCATCTGAATTTAACATGTCGTTAAAAACTAATGAATAATCTCCATCGCCTCTTAATATATCACCATCTCCTAATTCAGATGGGCTAGTCCATATAGCAAATCGGTCTTTTGTTCCACCCCCTGTTAATACAGATGAGTTGTCAATCTTATCCCAAAATATGTTGTCGTTTAAATCTTCAGAGATAATAGCCCAATCACCAACTTCCCAGTCAGTAATAGTTCCACCACCTTGTGTATTTAAAGGAGTAGCACCTGCTACAGATACTATCCAGTATTTTCCTGTATTTGCAGGAATTAAAGGAACGCTAAATAAATCAGGTGAATTTAAATCTGCATCCCATGCTCCTTGAAATTCTAGTCCAGAACCTTGGTAGTTTTGCCATTCGACAGTACCATCGGTTTGAGAAACTAAAACTTGTTCTCCTGTACCTATATTGTTATTTGCATCGTAAACTTCAGACGCAAAATAAATTCCTCCATTTACATTTACTAATCCATTTGCAAATGTTTCTTTTCCAATAGTTACATTTTCAGCAACGCTTAAACTACCAACACCACTTCCGTTATCTAAATAAACTATTGTGCCTGCTGGAGATTCACATGGGTCTTTTGAAGTAATAGTAGCTGTGTCTTGATAAAATAAGGAATTAACTAACTTAAAAGATTCCTGTCCTGCTATGTCTGCAGTAAATATAGGTAATCTATAAGAACACCCATCAAAAGCTTCGTCAATAACAAATTCAGCAATACCTCCTAAGGTAAAAGTTTTTGTCTGCCTTTCAATTGGTGTTGAATTGGCAGCAGTTCCTATTAAATAATCCTCAGCCTCAATTGGTGATTGATTTGGATACGATAAAGTATTGCTAATTTTTGCCATGTTTTATTCTTTTTTCTCGGTGACTTGTCCAGTCTGTAAATTAATTACTGATTCTTCACCATATTTTTTTATTAGTTCTTTTTCTAGTTCGACAAACTTACTTTTAATTTCTTTTATCTTGCCGATGATGTTTTCTTTCTGGAGCTCTAAGTCTCCTAATGAAATTTTAGATTGCGTAAAAGAATTGTTTAATTCTTGTAATTTACTTAATTCTTCTGATGTTAACTTTTTTGACATAATTTTAAATTTAATTTATTCTACAAAGATATGAATTTTATTCTTGATTGTTTTTTCTGCCTTTCTCCCAGCTGCGACCCACAAAGTATGCGCCATATACAGTTACTAGTAAGGTTTGAAAAATTGGAATATAGGCTTCAGCTATTTTAAATTCCCCAATATTTCCATCAGTAAAACATAATGCTGTAAATATTACTGTTAAATAAATAAGAACCATTGGTCTAATGTTCTTAGACAAAAAAGAATCTGATTGCATATCATACTTCCAGCGTTCTGTTACCTGCTGTTGAGCTTCTTTATCGGCCTGCTCTAATATCTCTTGGATTTTTTGTTTTGCTTCTAGTCTTTCTTCGTCTGTTGTAACTAAATCATCAATAACATCACCAACTTGTTTTATAACACCTCCTGTTAACCATTGTATAATTTTCTTCATAATCCTTTATATTCATTAAACGCATCATAGCTTGGACAAGCTTTGGTTGAAAAATCCCTATGGCCATGTATAGAGGCTTCAGGGAATATGTTTTTTAATAATCTTAACAACAAAAGAAAGCTTGCTATTTGAGCACTTGTTCTATTGTCCTCTGGACACATATCTTTATCAACCCCACCAGCATAACAAATGCCAATTGAATTTTTATTGTATCCTTTAGTATGAGCTCCTGATTTTTCTAATGGTCTGCCAATTTGTATTTGACCATCTCTTTTAATAAAAAAATGGTAGCCAATACCTGACCACCCTCTTTGTTTATGCCATTCATCTACTCTATCAGCATCAATATCCATGTTAGGTGGAGTTGCTGAGCAGTGAATTATAATCTTATTTATTTTTCTTTTCATTATAATTAATCCATATTCTTTGAGCCGTATAAACTATAGACGCTACTAATAAGATTAATTTTAAAACCATCTCTACGTGAGTCATTGAAATAGCAAGGCTAAGAAAGTTAATAGCGTATATTTTTATATCCTGCAAATTCATTACTCTTTAATAAGTATATACTCTACTTCTATATCTATAAGTGCACTATTGTTCTGAATATATCCTACCATAGTGCAATAATTTCTCCAGCTGTTGTTTCTGTATCAAAAACTTGAATTACATTAACAGGAAAAAACTGTCCTGAATAAACCCCAACAAAAGTTAATATATCTCCTCCTGCAGTTTGAACCTTTATATTACCTGGTATTCCTATGTATAAAGCACAACCATTGTTGACGCCATCTGGATTTGAAACATTTGGTATCAAGTCTGTGTCGCTGGGGTTTACTATAGCGGCCCTATTAGCTGTTAATTTTGTATATGCCATTTTTTATTTGGTATAAGGGAATTTTCTATTTAAACTGTCTCTGCGCTCTTTGCAGCCACAAGGTTTCCCTGTTACCTTGCTTACAGTATCAACCACTTTTTTTATTCCAGTTACTGTTGTTACTTTTTCTATTGTATCTCCTAAGCCTCTTGATTTCATCACTAGCTTTTTACGTAAGTTTTTTGCATATTACATTCGCACATTTTATTTGGACACTTCTCAATGTCTTTAAAACTGACAGCCAGCATCCATGAATTCCATGCACATTGGAATTTACACCATACTGATTGCATCCACAATCCTAATTTTACAAAAGCTTTTCCCATTATAATTTTTTATTTTTCAATATTTTCTTTACGCTTCCGTCATTAAAGGTAATTGAATCTCTACTTGTTCCATGACCATAATGCATAGTCCCTGAAGTTTTATTATTTCCTTTACCTCCTATCGCTTCTGTAGCTACTTCACGTGCGTGCTTTTTAAGTAGCGATTGAGCTTGTAGACATCTTGCTTTTTTTACTGGGTCTTTAATAGATTGACACGACATAAGTTTATTTTTTATTTACAAAGATACTAATATTTTCCTTTACGAGTTTTTGGGGAAGACTTTGTTGAACCGCCTTTTCCAGCCCATAAATTCTTACATGCCCAATAGCGTGCTGTTAGTTTTGATTTTGCCGTTCCACACTTGTGACGTGCTTTGAAGCTCTTTCGTGCAGCAGCAGAATAATTGTGCCCATAACCCTTTGCTCCAAAGTGAATTAGCTTTTCCGTTCCACCCTCACAAGCTTTTACCATTTTCTTTTTCCCAGCTCTATCGGAAGCCCTTGGTTTATTGCAGACCATTTTGCTTTTGTCTGCCATTAATATGTTTCTCTAAATGTTAAGTAAGCTTCCATTTCTGCATCATTAGTGGCTATTGAACCATTTTCAACTCCACTTACATTAAGAATGTCTCCTTTTGAAAATGTTACACTTCCGTCCCAGCTTTTAAATGGAAAACTTCCAGTATCTGCTGCGGTAAGTTGTACTCCTATTTGTGCTTGAAGTGAATAATTCGCCTGCACTGTTGTAGAAATATTTGGTGAATTTAAAGTGTATAAGAATACAGTCCAAGTATCACTACCTACTATGTTAACTGCAGTGTTGTGAATCCATTTTGTAGTCACATTCTCAAGTACACAATCAAAAGGAATTACAAATACAGAACTATTTGCCGCTACAGGCGAAGCTGATGCTGCAAACTCTAAGGTGTCTCCAAATATTCCTGGGCTACCTCCAAATAAATTCTTCCATATTCCTGTCACAGTAATTTTGTTTTGAACCTGAGTAGATATTTTTAAGTCAATACCAGGACTAGGGTCTGCTGTAAAGGTAATATTCTCTCCTGCTTGAATAGTTCCTGAATATACATTACCTGCGTCTGGTCCAGAAATACCATCTAATACAATATCAAAAAGAGTTGAGGAGGTATTGACAAAGCTTAATCCATAAGTACTATCAAGTTCTGATGGTTGTATTTGTATATTATCCGCTCCCTTGTATCCAACTACATAATCAACATCGGTATGTGATGTACCAACCACAAAATCACTAAATCTTTTATTTGCCATTTTTTGTTTTTTTTATTTTTTATTATGGGCAGGTTTCTGGTATCATTCTGCCGTTATTAGTTATGTTTATTTCTTGAACGCAGAATTCACCAAGCTCCGTTATTATAAAGCATAGTTCTGGTATGTTCTCGTTTCTTTTATCTTGAAATGGTATTCCATTTCCATTACCTATAGCTGTCCCCATTATGCGTTTCTGCTTTTGCTTGCTTTATTATTTTCACCAAAACTTCTCATGCCTCTAAGTCTAGTTGCAGCAGTTACCACTGGTTTCTTTTTATTTCTCTCTTTATCTAAAGCAGATTGCAAATTTTTAATTTTAGTTATTGCAGCATTTCTAAAGTTCACACTGTTGTTGTCTTCAGCTTTATCTTTAGCTTTATCTTTAGCTTTATCTTCTTCTTTGGGTTTAGTTTCGTCTGACATAATTTATTATCTTTGTTGCAAAGTTACAAAATTTAATTTATGTCTATTCGAGGTTCTGACTACCTGAAATATTGGAGGGTTATTAGATATTTTATAAAAGCTAAGTACGGATTATCACAAGCCGATTTAGACATGCTGCTCTTTCTTTATTCTGAAGATTACTTCTCTAAAGATAAGTTCAGTGAGTTTGATGAATTACTATCGTGGGACGTTAATAGATTTGACAGACTACTTAGAGATGGATGGATTGAAGTATTTAGAAAAGGGACTAGAAATAGAAAAGGAATATATCAGTTATCATACAAAACTGAAAGAGTTATAAGTGGAATATATAAAAAACTAGAGGGTAAAGAGATTCCTACCAGTACATCATTTAACCCCATGTTCGCCAAGAACGTGTCATACACCGACAAGGTGTATCGAAATTTTATAATTCAAATTAACAAAGAGATTCGTGATGCAAAAAAATAACTTTGATATTCAATATGTTCTTGACAAACTAAATCTAACTCTAGAAGAATTAGATAAGTTATCAGATACTGGGCCTGTTATAGATGTTAAGTCTTATATTACAGAACGAAAGAAATCAAACATACATGGATATGGAATGTTCGCTAAAACTAAAATACTTAAGAACGATTTAATTGGAATGGCTTCTATTGATAATACTTACAAAACGTATCTAGGCAGATACACTAATCATTCAGCCAATCCGAATATATCTTTTCTATATAATCAATCAAATGATTTATTAGCAAAGGCCCTGCAAGACATAGAAGCAGGAGAAGAATTATTTTTAGACTATACATCACATTTTCTTAATCCACAGTATTTATAATACTACAACTACATCCCTTTCTTGAATTACAGTAAACTTATCATTCTCTATAAGCATTGTGTATCCCTGTCGTTTATCGTAATAGATAACATCGCCCTTACTTATGACATCAACATTAGTTCCTGGCTCAATTACTTTTCCTTTACTGTATCTAAACTGAGACGTATCTTCGGTAGATAATAGTAGTCCTGATGAGGTTTTAACCTCTTCATGAATTACTTCAATTAAAATATTTTTTCCTATTAGCTTCATGTTGTTTGATAAATTAAAATTGTTTCTACTGAGCAATCATCGTTAGGACACGAGTGGTTAGATACTATCCCTTCGTCTTCCATTCCGTAATCTTCATAGCTATGGTCTCCTCCCCATATTAATTCTTTTTCGCACACACTACATTTCATATCTATTTAGTTTCGTATGAACGTGCCATAGTTACAATAGCATTAGTTGATAGTATAGTTGTTGCTACCGACACTGCATTTAGTAACGCAGTCCTAGTTACTTTGAGTGGGTCAATAACTCCCATCTTTATTAAGTTACCATACTCAGAGTTTTTTAAATCATAACCCTCACCACTTTCAGGAGGTCGTGAATAAATTTCATTAAACTCTTTTCCTGCATTAGCTATAATCTGTCTAGCTGGTGCTTGTAATGCATACTTCATTATATTAGCAGCAATTTTTTCATCAGCTGTGGGTGAGCAAGGCTCACAAATTTCATATCCCAACTCATACAGAGCCATGCCACCGCCAGGAAGTATGCCTTCCTCTAGTGCTGAGCGTACTGCACATACCGCATCGTCTACTCTATCATACAACTCTTTTTGTTCTAGGTCTGTGTTACCACCAACGTATATTACACCAATACCACCAGAAAGCGAAGCTATCCTAGACATGATAAAATCTTTTTCCGTTTTTGTTTTTGCTAAATCATACGCACCTTTTAGTTCTGCTACTCTACCATCAACTGCATCTTGGTTTACGGAATCATCCTTAAGGATGACTGTTGAGCCACGTCCAACTATCACCTTGGCTGCATGGCCCAAGTCATCAGCATTTATAATGCTCAGGTCATCCCCAGTTTTTTCTGAAAAGTATGTAGCTCCTACGGTATATGCAATATCCTGCATCAACTCATGTTGCTTGTAGCCAAAGTTGGGTGGTGCAATATTACATATCTTTAAATTATTTTTCATAACATTGGCCGCTAACGTATTAATTACATTAACCGATGTAGGCGCAATGATAAGTAGTTTTTTGTTCTGCTGAATGATTGGCTTTAATACAGACTCTATCTGAAGTATGTTGCTAATCTCAGCATCAGATACCAGAATACTAACGTCCTCTAATATACATTCGTCTTTCTTCTGGTCATTGATAAACAATGGAGATGAATATCCCCTGTCTACCTTTATACCCTTGGTGGTCTCATAGTAAGTCTCGCTAGTCTGTGACTTCTCTACAGTTACAACACCATCTTTACCTACCTCATTATATACATTAGCAATCGTAGTCCCAAGCTCCTTGTCATTGTTGGCTGAAATAATTGCCACGTCTTTCATCTTTCGCTGAGATAATTTTTTGGAATCTAACTTTAACGCCTTAATGATATCTTTCGTAAGCTCATGCATGTGACGTAATACATCTGTTCGATTTACATCTTCAGTAATCAACTCTGTACCTTTCTTTACTAACGCCTCAGTTAATACTATAGCAGTAGTCGTTCCATCACCTGCCGTAGTAGCAGTCTTATCGGCTGCCTCTTTCATCATACGAACCGCAAGGTTCTCGACTGGGTCGATGAGGTTAATAGACTTAGCTACTGTAACTCCATCTTTCGTAACAGTAATGCCTCCAATATGTTCCTGTGATTCTATAAGTACTGTGTTGCCCTGTGGGCCGAGTGTACTCTTAACTGCGTTTGATAGTTTGGTGATTCCAGAGATTAACTTCTCTCTGCCGTCCTCACCGAAGCGTAGCTCCTTAGGGGAATATCCTTGATTCATAATTTAAGTGTATTTAATTTAATGCAAATATAGTAAATAATTTCAATACATATATATGTTATATACGGCTGCTCCTATATATATATATATTTTATTATAATTATTTATGTAAAAATTTTTGACGTTTTGGTTTTTTTTATAACATTTATAACATTAGTATTGATTATCAGTTAGTTAGCTATTTAAAGTCAACACTAAGTCAACACTAAGTCAACATTAGAATAACACATAAACAAAAAAAAGAGGGCACTACCCCTCTTCTCTCTAGACTAAGTCTATTCATCAAACACTACTCAATTATAGCTTCTTAAATAAGTTAATGTTAGCTTTGGCTAATTCATTACCTTCTGCAATCATACGAACCTTTTCTGCTCGCTTCATTTGTTTCCGCATACGTGCGGCTTTCGTAATACCCATCTCACACTCAGGAGCATTGTTTATTAACCGTCCTCCCTTTATAGTGTAATCATTCATCTTACCGTATTCCATATCTTAAAGTTTTTGTAAAGATACAAATTTTATTTAGGTGTTCAGAACCATGAGGTTCTATAGCGCCATACGCACGACAGCCCACAGCGGAAACGATTTTTTTTTTGCACCCCCCCATACCGATTCTGTCCATGCACTCTGGATTTTTTTGCCTTTTTTCTTTACCTGGTCCTTACCTGGTAGGCCTGTCCCCTTTTCCCCTGTCCTGTCCAGGTTACATAACCCCTTACCCCTGTAGTATTTCCCCTTGTATCCCCTTATATCCCCTAACGTTTACCAGATAAACTCTTTAAAGAGCACAGAGATGTGCGTTAACCTCTCGCCCAGTATCCAGATAGCTAAACATTTTATAGGGAACAAAGCCACATAATACGCTTAGAGTGAATAAGTTAACTGCGAAAGCACACAATTCTTATTTAGAACGAATATAAACAACAAAAATAAGTTATTGAAAGCCAGTTAGTTACAAATTATTTTCATTCTGGGCTTGTGAGAACGAAAGATTTAAACTAGTTTTGAACCAGAAATAAACAAGTTCATTGACATTCTGACCTAAGCTACTGAGAATCAAGCAGTTACGATATTTACTCCATGTAAACTGCTGATAATCAATCATTTAACGTTCCAGTTAAGATTATCTCTCTATCCATATCTATCAAGCGAGGTAGCTAGCACCAAGGTGTTTATAGGTCAGACCATCGAGTACAAGTGAAGCCAAGCAGAGAAGACTGCTTACCCATCGAAAGATGTGGGTACTATTCGAGATAACCAATCGATTAACTATCTGTAGATAGAGAGAAAAAGTAAGGCCAGGGCCTGTAATGTACGACCAAAACATCGGTATCTGATAGACCAGACCAGTGGGAGCGAAACCTATGCCGATGACTAACCTTAAAATTAATTATTATGCAATACACAAAAAAAATGTTCAACAACGAATTTGACAAAGAAGAAATTAGCCACATGACTCCAGACTCAATCAAGGCGTTTATCGAACTAAAGAAACTGGGCTGCCCAGTAGATATCTGGTATCAGAACAAGAGAGGATACGAAGACTACAGAGGTTACTTCTGGATAAAAGCAGAAGAGCACGATGCAGAGCAGTGGGTAGATTATTTCGATACTGAAATGTACTGGGGTAGCGAGAAGCTACAGAAAACACTGGAGAAGCATGGGCTGTACTTCGAGTGGCAGAACTCAGCAGTTGGCTGTGTTTATGATGCCTAGATTAACTGATGAGACCTGATAGGTCGAAACCACCTCACCAGGTGGTCTTAATCTTAAAAAATATTATTATGCAATTCAACAAATTATCTTTGTATCACTACAACCAAGACCAAGTAACAGAAATCAAGTTTGACGAGTACGGAAGACCATACGTCCAGGAGTACATGGAGTATGACTCCCAGGGTAACATCTTAAAAATGGGTGGCAAGTTTATGCTATCTATGAAGACAGGTTACGAATATACAATTGAAAACTAAGAGCTATGAAATTTACGAAAGAACAACTGGAGATTATCGCTTACTGCCTATCACTTTGCGAAAGTGACTTCGAGGGCAAAACTCAAGCACAAATGCACCAGATACTCGGTACGCTACAGCAGAAAGGTATCTGGGGAAACATAGAA
>Ga0255040_10000008_pt1 | contig 44300 bp, 79 predicted proteins | sample BC1_12_2_MG_FD_181711 | JGI IMG/M metagenome (GOLD analysis project Ga0255040, IMG submission 181711) | Seawater microbial communities from Strait of Georgia, British Columbia, Canada - BC1_12_2 | ecosystem: Environmental > Aquatic > Marine > Strait | place: Canada: British Columbia | collected... | reverse complement strand
GGGATAAGAGAGACCAACACTAAGAAGACCCTTAAGGGCTTCGACTGTTGCTTGAGCTACTTCAATCATTAGCAAGTAACTATATACTAACATCTAGTATCACCAGTATCATCAAACCTACAATAATATAACATACTATATCCATTGCCTATTCCTTTGAGTCTATCTTGTAGCTTCCAGTTAATAGAACGTCAAAAAACTTGTCTAAAACCTCCATAGTAAGCATATATCTATCCTCACGCATAGAATCTCCACATTCTAAATATAAGTCTTCTACAAGATTCCTAGCCTTGACTACATCATTGTAATTCATTGTCTATTCCTTTAAGTCTATGTCGGTTATATAGCAATCGCTATTTTTTTTATTTTAAAGTGCATGTGTTAATTTCAATAAACTATATACATCGTATTTGTAACCTGTTGTGTCCATTGAATAAGTTAATCCTAATGGTATATCTGATTGGCTACAGTTGAAATATAGGGTTCGGGGTGTTTGGGGTTCCTCTCTCCCCTCCCCATTATCCATCTCGGGGGGTGGGGTGCCTACGCTACTGGCTCTACGTGCTGCCTCAGCCAATGACCACCTTATAATCTCATTAGTTTTTATGTATTTATTCATTGATTATCTTTCGCGTAATTATTACAGAGAACAAACAAAAAGGTACACAAAAGAGCTTAATACTATTGTGATGTTAGTCTACGTAAATAATGCTGTTAGTCTTTAGTAGGGTTAGCGGTATTGGTATCTACTATGTCTGTATTCATTCTATTCATTAGTTCATCCTTTGCGCTACTAGCCTCAGTGATTGTATTGACGATTGATTGTACTTGCTTTGTGTCGTTAGTGCTTACGTCTTGACCTATTTGTTGTAAGCCTTGCACGTTGACGTTGGTGTCTTGTGTTATAGTAGGTTTACCCTCAACCCTATCTATTAGATACTCAGCACACTTAGCATCACCATTCAACGCCCTGAGTAAGTAGTTAGCACCAATTAATCTTAAAGCAGTACTATTACCATCAGCAATGTAAGTCTCTAACTCTTCCTTAGTCCAGTCTTGCATATCCTTAACACTAGCAAAGATAGCCAAACCCTTTGGTCTACCACTAGGATTGCCTGATTCAGCCTTTCCAACGTTCTTAAAGTTCTCCAATGATTTTGGATTATAAGCCAAACCTAATACCTCGATATACTATACTAAACATTCTATCCACTATCCTAAACATAACTACTTACCCGTTAACGACTTGCATTCTCTAATAGTCTTATATCTATCCTTAATTTCATTATCCATCTTGTCATATACTGCAACCCAATCTAAACCTAGCTCGTATCTATTTCCCATACCTGCAAGAGCAGTCTCTAGTTCTGCTAATGTTGCATTGTGTATCTCTTTATCATTCATTGTTATTTAATCCTTAACTATTTAATCCCTACTAATTTGGTATGGATTAAATATACCCCTATTTTAAGCCAATGCAAGGCGATTATTGTTTTTTTATGTTTTTTATTGTTTTTTATCAAGTTTCTATTTGCAATGCCCGATTGATATAGTATAGTTTAACCAATGAAGCTAATAACACTTAATAAGGAATACAAGACAATGATTACCAGAACTAAAACACCTTACTTAGAATGCAATAGTTGTGAACACAACACGATACTTGATTCTACCTTTGGAATAACTACTACACTAGATGATTGTTGCCCTGAGTGTATGAGTGAAGGCAATTGGTCTTCTAAGGTTTGGGTACAAGAGATTGTAACATCAGATAACTTTAAATAACCCCATATTTTAACGGAGCGATACTATGAAGATTCAAGACATATATATTAACAATTATATCCATTGTGGTATAGTATGGATGGATACCGCTGATTCAAAAAGCAATGATGAATGCCCTGAATGCGGAAAAGAGATAGAGCCAAGTCATTCCACTAAATTAAACCTAATCTAATAACACTTAAACAAGGACGCCAAACAATGCAAACTATAACACTACAACCCAAAGAAGTATACGGCAACACGCTATATTACCCATCATGCCCTATTTCTGCTCTTATACTTGATTTAATGGGACGTAAGACTTTTAACCTGCATCAAATAGATAAACTTAAAAAACACTATAACGTGATTATAAAATAACAACTAAACAACAAAAAGGATTAAAACAATGACAACTAAAACAACAACTAAGCCAGTATGCTACGTAACAATGACCGATAAATTTATGAGTGGCTGGGGCATGGCTGATAACAAGACTAATAAGCTTATATTTGAATGTGACAGCTACAGTCAAGCTAGAATCGTTGCAGATAATGCAAGTAAACGCTCAGAGATGAAGTATATAAACATATGCTCCAATCGCCCATATTACAACAAAGACCGCTATTATGCCCAAACCAAGACAATTGAAGACTATGGCACATGGTATAAAGACGGTGCATTTTAATAACTAAACTCAAACAACAAGGAAATAATACCATGATTAAAGTACAACAAATGACAAGCAACAACGGCAACAAAGTAGCTAATCAATTTATCATCGATGAATCTACTTTTATTCAGCCCGATGACAGCTACACCGGAACAGCATTTCAAAGCTATGATACAGTAATTGCATTTAAGGCGTACGAATGTGGTAACACTGGTAATTGTTATAAAGTATTCCTAGACGCTAAGAAGTGGGATTATAGCACCACGACAGGCAAGTATCGCAACCAGTTTCTAGACGAAGGCATCGCAGAAACACGTAAAAAGATTAAATCAGGTGAATATACACTTGCTAACTTAAACTAAGGAGCTAATACAATGACTACGCACAAAGACGCCACAACACTATCAAAAGAGATAATACTTGGTGATTATCCCTTAAATATTAAAGAGTCTATGTTAGACCAATTAATCAATTTATCTATAGAGAAAGGTAAGTCTATAGGCATAAGCGAAGCTAACGAAATAGCAGCAAGGGTAATAAAATGCGAACTATAATTATATCATCACTAATACTATCCGCTATAACCATACTCTTTATAGTAACTCAAGATACAAGCTTGTCAATTATAATCACTGAGCAACTAAGATAACGCCAAATAAGGCACAACAACCATTTGAAAGGTTAAATTATGAAGAAGTTAGTAGAAGTTCAAGAAGTAGAAGGACAAGGCATGGAATCACTACTTGGTGAGGTAATTACGCTATTTTGCTGTAGATATATATACACAGGAAAACTTACAGGCGTAAATGACACCTTTGTGTTACTTGAAGCCCCGAGCATAGTATATGAGACAGGGGACTTTAAGGATAAGGATTGGGAAAACGCAGAGCAGCTACCCCATAAAGAGTGGCGTGTGACTATGGCGTCAATTGAGTCTTACGGAGTGATGAAATGATAATTCAAGCTAGCGCCGTCACATGGTCAAGGTCATGGCCAGGGTCAGGGTCAAGGTCATGGTCAGGGTCAAGGTCAGGGTCAGGGTCAGGGTCAAGGTCAGGGTCAGGGTCAAGGTCAGGGTCATGGTCAAGGTCAGGGTCAAGGTCATGGTCAAGGTCAGGGTCAAGGTCAGGGTCAAGGTCAAGGTCAGGGTCATGGTCATGGTCAAGGTCAAGGTCATGGTCAAGATAAAGTCCTTTAAATTGCGTCACAATGGCCAACAAGGACAAAACGAACGACGATAGCACCGTAAGACTATAGAACGGCTAAAGTCTCTTGAAATCAATCGTCGTGCAAATGGAAAGGTTTAATATGTTATATGTAAGAATGATATTGATTAGCTCGTTGCTAATAGGATTTGTTATAGCTTTAACAGGTTGTGAAACCACTGTGGATCATAGCTATACAACACGCTGGTATTATAAAGGCGACGACGACCCGTATAAATCAAGGGCATCAGGTCGCACAACTGGCAGTGGGTACACTTCATATCGTGAAAACGAGCGTAAAGACTAAAAGGATTGCAAACAGGGAACGGATGCCCATTTTTTAAGGACTCAACACAATGACACACGAAGAATTATTACAAGTAGAAAGCAGTGCGAGGCAACATAATGAAGTTATGCTTAACCAATCAAGATTAGCTTACACCATTGAGCAAGAAGAACTCGGAAGATTTAACTTGCTTAGACCTAAGATATTTATAGACGGGGATCAATGGTGCTGCCTGTATGGTGATGATATTCAAACAGGGATAGCAGGATTCGGCTCAACGCCAGACAAGGCAATTTGGGATTGGAACCTACAATGGAATAAAGAAATTACTAAGGAATCAAAGCAATGAACGATGCAAACAAAATAAGAGTAGCAATAGAGATTATCATGGAATGGGGAGTATATGATGGAGGCCACCATAAGCAATACACGCTAGACCAAGCCCTGAGAGTATTGCTTGGTGGGAGGTACAATGAATTTATAGACAACTTTAATTCGGATGAATATTACGAAAACTGGAACATAGGAATAGCCCCTTAACAAAAGGAATTAAAGCAATGAACAAAACATACACAATAGAAATGAATGAAATAATAGCACATATCATGGCGCATTTATCGAAAGCAACAATTGACGACCAAATCGATATATACAAACAAGTTACAGGTAACGACATAAAGCGCCAATCAATGTCATACTCTTTCACAGTGACAGAAAAAATAGAAGGGTAACACAATGCAACTACTAACAAACAATTTTAACCTTGAAGCTGGCGGGTTATCCTGTAGCTATGGGTTTTTATTCTCTTTAGGGATTATAATGTTTATGTTTTTTATATGGTATACAAGGTTATTAATAACGAATAGAAAGGACTAACGATGGAAGTATTACTTAAAATCTTAATACCCATATTGATTCAGATTGAATCTGGTGGAGATAATCTTGCTATTGGTGATAATGGCGATGCTGTTGGCTGCTTGCAGATACATAAGATCATGGTTGACGATATTAATAGAATACAATCACTAAAGTTTAAAGACTGCTCTGAAGACTATTACCGATATAAAGACAGGCTTGACCGCGTAACATCAAAAATGATGTGTGAGGACTATATGAATCACTATGGCCCCAAGCGAATAATCAAAGACAACACCGAACTTGAAAACCTTGTAATATTAGGGCGTATGTGGAACGGTGGCCCACAAGGCTACAAAAAGAAAGCTACTTTACCTTACGCCAAGAAGATAACCAAGCTATACAAAGAAAGGACTAAATAATGAAACTGGAAAATGTAGAGATAGATTGGATTAAACAACGCATAGAGCAAGAACGCAAAGCTAAAGGATGGACGGTTTACAAGTTACTGAAGGTAGCTTATGGGTTTCAGCATGAAGGCGCTCGGAAGTACTTGCAACATAAAACATACAATCCTACGCTTAAAATCGTATTGCCTATGTTGGCGGTGTTGGGTTTAAAGGCATTAAGCAAAAAGAAATCTACAAAAAGGAATTAATATCATGTTAGATGAAAAGAAATGTCATTGCACCATGAACGATGCTATCGGTATTAAAGATAGAATTAAAGCCCATAAGGTAAAACAGTTCAAAGAATTAGGTCTAAGCGATAGCGAGATAGAAGCTAGGATAGATAAAGACCCAGAGATCAAAGAGCTAGTCGAGTGGATTCTGGACAAAGCGGTTATTAATAGAGTTAAAAAAGAATTAAAACAAACACAAAGGAATTAATCATGTCATCAAAAAGAAAATTACAAAGAGCAAAAAGAAGACTAAGCAAAAAGAGCAATAACGCCCCCATTGCTGCCAACAGGATTAAAGATATAGTTAGCCCCCCGCCACCAATAAGCACTGAGTTCCAAGGGTTAAAAGATTATTTTGCTTGGCTAGTTGAGGCTAATAACGCAATGATTGAGGTCATAACAGACCCAACCGAAAAATGGGCGCACGTAGAGTCTACCAAGGCGCTACAACAGATTGTAGACAGGGCTGACGCGGTAGTTATACAGACTCCTAAACCCCAAGACGTAGAAAGCCTATATGATCTCATTAAGGGCATGAGAAGGCGCGAAAGGTATGTATTTCGCACTGTAGACTCTGAGAATAGCGGTGAGTCTTTGCTTGAAGTGTATATGTCAGGTATGCGTAACGGTAGAAAGTTATCTATACTTACAACAGATAAAACTGGCCTATGGGTTGAGGGTAATGTTAGACACCTTCGAGATATGTCATGTGTTACCGAGAAGTTTGTACAAGAAATTGAACAATTAATCGATTATAGCAAATAAAGGAATAATCAAATGTTTATAGTACTAGATAAGATCGTAGGCGAAGAGCGTAAAGAGTGTATGATTAACACTGACCATATAGTTGAGATTAGCCCTACAGAGCTAAGGCACGATATGTATGGGCATGCGTGTATAACCCTATCATCAACTGCAGAGGCTGAGAATGATTACATCTACACCGATTGCAAAGTAGCGCATATCAAAGAAGCTATGTGCGGTTTGGTGGTCATGAATGAAATCAAACACTATGAACCAGTTGTAGATATAAGGACAGATAGCAATGAATAGTGTATCAATTATAGCTACTTTGTGGCTGACTTTAAAGGTGCCTTTCTTCATCTTAGTTGATGGGCAACCTATAAAGATCAGGCATGAAGAGCTACGGCAGCAGGGCGGTATTACTTTCTTGCATACGTGTACTAAGTGTAGACATATTGACATGATTGATATGTTGGTTATTGGTAATGTGGTTAACCTTGACGATTTAAAGGATATAAAGCAATGAATAAATACACAATTAACGGCGATTTAACGGCCATCCATTTACAAGATGGGTCTATAGCTACTATTAATACTGAAGATATAGACATAGCAAAGAAGCATCACTGGTCAGCAGCTCTTAAAGCCGACAGTGAGCATGTATATATTCAGTCTTGTTATAAAGGCTCAACAATATACTTAAACCGCCTTATTGCAAATGCTAGAAGAGGCTCAAAGGTTGTTAATATTGACGGCGACACTCTAAATATACGGCGTAGTAACCTTAAATCAAAGACTTTTAACCGCTTAATAACTAAGGTTTGCTGTGGTTGTGGTAAGGAATTTAAGTCAAGACGACCTAATAAGATCACTTGTAATCAGAAATGTTATAGCACATATAGAATTATGAGTAATATTAATGATAATATTGATTGATTAACCTATTGTATGTAGTATATTAAGGTATAGCCGATAGAGCTATTAACAACAAAAGGAATATATTATGAAAGCAGATCACGAAGGTTTTATTAGAGATTTTAAAGAGTTGCTATATAAGTATAAGTGCGATATCACAGCAGCGAATCATTATCAAGCGCATTGCGGTGAAAGCATAAGACTTACTATTGAGTTTAGCGATATGTCTGAGATAGAGTTAGATACTTACTTTGACTGTATATCGGAGGTGTCAAAATGAATCAAAACTTATATTTAACGCATAATTTAGGGGCCAGCGCGAAAAACAATGCTGCGTCATTTAGCCATTGTACTGTTAGTGGTCATATTCATAGCTCGTTTGAAACTGCTCACCATGCAGACCATTATAACCTGCGCTGGTCGATGATAACTGGCTGGTTAGGCGACCCAAAGGCAGTAGTATTTGAATATAACAAGCAACACAAGAAGAAACGCCCTATATCGGGTTGCGGTGCTGTTATTGGGTCTAAGTATAGAGCGTTGGTAATATCAGATACGCACGCTCCATATCACCATAAAGATACAATCCCATTTCTTTTAGCTGTTAGAGAAGAGTTAGAATTAGATCACGTTCTCCATGTTGGCGATATTCAAGAGAATCATATCCCATCTTATCATGAGGTAGAGTATGGCTCACTATCAGCTAAAGAAGAGCTAAAGAGAGCTAGGGACTTTTGTCAAGAATTAGAGTCACACATGCCAAAGATGAAAATATCCGAAGGTAATCACGACAGCTTAAGTAAGCGTAAGGCTAAAACATTGGGCATACCTATTGAAAGCCTTAAATCATATAATGATAACTTAGGTGTTGGCAAAGGCTGGGAATGGGCTGACTCTCACTATATTAATATAGGTAACGCGCAACCATTACTATGTCCAATGGTTCTTAAGACAAATGGCCGATGGTGTGGGAAGGTATTATAATGCCTAAGCAATGGATGAAAATACAGCTTGACGGCCACCCTTACCGACTAGACCTTGAAGGTTTTGAAGGGATTAACATGAATCCTTTTGCACCTAGCAAGGAAGGGTTAGTAGGTGACATACTTCTACCTAGTGGGTTTAAAAAGACTAAGAAGAGCATGTATCTTGTAGTTCATGAGCTACTGCATGGTGCTGATTGGGGTATGACTGAGGAAAAGGTTATACAAGTGGCTGAAGATTTAACTAACGTATTGTGGCGATTGTATTCTCCACGTAAAAACATTAAATAAGGAATAATATAATGAGTGAAGATTTAATAGAAGAGGTTATGGGGTTTTTACAGGCTGAACTTGGTTCAACGTGCTGGAAGGAAGCTTCGGGCGGGAGTGATTATTCTGAGCATAAAGAAAAACTAAGAAAATGCCTAAAGCAGCTTGAGGTAGTCCTAGAGGATATTAGATATCCAGACGAAGACTTTAACGATTAACCCTTGACAAAGCTAGAATATGTTGTATACTTTATCATGAATCTAGCGACTCAAACAATCAAATTTAAGCACCTTGCTTTACGCATTCCCCGCTAGGTTCAGTGTGGAGTGAGGTGTATTTGAGGTATTATCATGAAGAACGAGTATAGAATTGAAGGCGACTTATGCTACATCAAGCTAACGCGAGGTCAAGAATGTGTAATAGATGTTGAAGACATGAATAAATTAAGGATTCATCAATGGTGTTCTTCTAGTGCTGATAATAATCGTTTCTACGCAGCAACCCATATAAGGATTAACGGTAAGCTTAAGCAGAAAACAATGCACCGTGTTCTTATGGGAGACCCTAAAGGGTTCCCGATAGACCATATTAATAGGGATGGATTAGATAATCGAAGGAGTAACCTAAGAGTTGCTTCTGCTTTATTGAATAGCCTTAATAGAGAATCAGATAGAGGCGCAACTTCTAAGTATTTGGGAGTTTTTTGGGAGACGTATTCGGGAAAGTGGCGAGCTAGAATTCATATAGATGGTAAATCTAAGCATGTTGGAAGATACAAAGATGAGAGAGAGGCTGGAATCTGTAGGGCTAGGGCATTTGTATCCCACTACGGTGAAGAATTAAACTCAGGACAAACCAAACTATCCAAAGAAAGGATAAAGAATAATTATGAGTGATTTAGATAAGACATTAGAAGAAAGAGGTAATCGTTATGGGTCATTTGAGGATAACGCAAGGGTGTCTAGAATGTTGCTTGACGTAGCGTTAGAAGCCGATAAAGGCAAGTTAAGTGTTGTTCACATCGAAGGTTTAGACTATATCTTTAAGAAAATAGCTCGTATCGTTAATGGAGACCCTAACTATGACGATAGCTGGCATGATATAGCAGGCTTTGCTACTTTAGTAGAGAATTGGATAAATAAAGACGAGAGCTGATTTATGTCAAGATAGGCATATTTATAAGCCTGTTGGAGAGTGTGTCAATTGTAAGAAATAGTTGGCAAGAAAACATACGAAATTAAGAAACTCAACACCCCTAACTAACGACACATAAACAGGTTACATTAATTATTATTTATTTAGGGTTATGTTGTTTTTCTTAATTGTTTTTCTTGGTAAATGTTGTATTAATTTAGGACAAACTAGCTTAGCTAGAGAAGGATAACAGTATGAATAGGTATAGAATTAGAAAGATAGACGATAGGTACCATGTGCAAAGCCAAATGTTCGGTATCTGGTATACGCCAATATGGCGAAAATATAGTAAGTTCAAGATGGAATCACACGCAATGACTTTCCTGCTATCATTTGTAAGAGAGCGTAACAGGTGTGGTGTTAACTCTAAGATTGTATATTAAGCCAACGTAGGCTTTTATAGGCGCTAGAGCATGTTGTGTTAAGTTTATTTGAGATTAGCTTAATGCGATATGCTCTTTTTTTTAAAGGAATATATTATGAAGTATTACAAAGGATTAATCCCGCTTGAAAGAAAGTTTATGGGATGGGAGAAGGACGAAGACGGTAAAGAAAAGAGAATCTTTCATGGTCACTACTCTATGGTTCAGTGGGTAAGAGGGTGGGAGCCTGATAACCCTTGCATAAAAGATGATATTAAATGGATCAAGAACGAGCCATTCAACGCCCAATTAACCATAGTAGATTACATCAAGGGTCGCAGTGCTGTTAACTTTTTGCTAGAAGACCTATCTAATGGTCAAAAGTACTATATGACGCTCAAGGAGATGTTTAACCTTATAGCGGATATAACTACTGGCATCTTCAATAATAAAGATTGGATATACGCTAAAAAAGGAAGTAATTATAGCATTATTCCGTATAAAAGTGTATAGACTTACACAATACGTTGTCAATTATCAATAAGTAGCAACCTATCAAATTGGAGAGTTTTAGATGACTGAAGATATAAAACTACAAGTACTATGCGACAAGTGCGACACTAAAATAGAAGGTTTAGAGATTGATCCAGATATGAACAATCGCCAAATAGGGCAGTTTTGCTTACTTTGTTTTAATTGTTGGCAAACTCATAGATTATTAATACATGACCGTAATGATGGCGTTAAGCAAGCATTTGGGGAAGTGTTATGAAATATCGGTTAAGAACAAGTTATAGGCATCACCCCACATACAAGCCTCAGCGTGACGAGCCTAACGAGCTTAAGTCTAAGCGTTATTTGCAGAAGCGAACGTGTTATAAGCACAAGGTTGACGAGTTGTCAGAGATGCAGTCAGGGTTTTTAGGCAATGACTATATTGACGAATACGGAATAGACCACGATTTGTGGAATATGAATATGGGGCCAGAGCCTGTTGAGCGTGAAGACGAGATTATGAATATATTAAGACATTTTGCTGATTAGAATACAATACGTTGACAATTGCCAATAAGTAGCAACCTATTGTCAACTATAGTCAACATTAACCCATAAATCACAACATTATGTAAACTATAATTAACATTATGTGTGTAATGTCTAGATTAATCAGTGACGACTAGATAAGTTTCTTCATGCAAGAACAAAAGTTTCCTAGGAGTAAACAATGTTTAAGATAAACCATCATGCAAAGTCCAATAAGTACCGCAAAAGACGGCATAATCATTGGGGAAAGAACGATAAGTCTTGGCGTAAAGCTTATGAGGTAGTATTCAGGAGTCGTACTAAGGGTTGTATGTCACATCATGATTATGATTCTATGCCTTTGTTGCATAAGTGCGAAAAGGGCAACTATTATTGGTAATTTTTATGTTTTTTGCGTGTGGGGGGTTGACTTCTTATTTTAGTTGTGTATAATTAGCAGTACAAGTGACCGAGAACTCACTTAAGAAAATATTATAAATAGGCTTTATGCGATCTCTTCTCGGTCCTCGCATGAGGTCTATTTGTGTTTGTAGGTGTTAAAGATGGATAAGAAAGTCAAGCGTGTTGGCTGGGTTAAGTTGTGGCGTAAGCTGCAATACAATGAGATGTATGAGATACTAGACTCTAAACAGAGAGATGTGATGATGCAGATACTTATGCTAGCAGATTTCAAGCCTAGTAAGTGGGAGTGGTTGGGTCAGGTATATGAAACGAAGGAAGGCCAGTTTATAACTTCTTTAGACTCTCTAAAAAAGAACTGCGCAAAAGATGTTTCTAAACAAAACATACGAACTACACTCAAAAAATTAGAAAAGTGGGGATTTCTAACAAACGAATCAACAAAGACAGGAAGGCTCATAACTATAGTAAAATGGGACACTTACCAATCTCAAGAAGAACCAACTAACACAGTTTCTAACAAAGAGCTAACAGACAGCCAACAAAGAGCTAACAAAGAGCTAACACCTAATGAAGAAGATAAAGAAATTAAAGACTATAAAGAAACTAAAGAAGTTGATTCTTGTTATAGAGCTGGAAAGCTTATGACAAGGGAAGATGCTGAATTATATGACTTGACAAGAGACTAACCATTTGAAAGGATAAACCAATGAACGTACAACAATTCTTAAAAGAAACCGATTCTTCAGACATAATGTACATACAATACCTTACCGCACGTTCTAATGGGGCAACAGTGGACGAGGCTTACGCTCAGGTAGTTAAGGTGGCTGAGGAGCTAGAATTGGATTGTGATGGATCTGGGAGTTAATTAGGGGGTAGTGATGAGTAGGGAATGGATAGATAAGACTTGTGAGGTATGTGAGTATAGGGTGGATTACCGATGTAGGGCGGGTCCGCCTGTTCCTATAAACTATAGCAGGTCAAAGTACCCTCGCGTTTGCGTAGATGGTTTGTATACAGACGCTTGCGCCCAATACCGAGAGATTGGCCATGAAGATGATGAATTGAAGTATTAATTAAAAAAGCCCATGCTAGTGTCATTTCTAGCATGGGCCAAACAAAAGGAATGAAAAGAATACTGCACTCAATTAAGAGTAGATAGCTCACCTCTGTTAAGGGTTAACCTGCCTTAGTTTCAGAACATACGCTTTAATAATATCATAGTTTTCGTTAGGGTTGCCAACGTCAGTTAATTTAGGTAAATCACACCCACATCTACGTAAAAACTCATACTGCCATTCATCGCATACCCATTCATTAGGGCTATCTTTGATCCATTTAGCCTTGCCATACTTAAATAGCTTCCTAAATGGCTTAGTTACACATGAACCTATATGTCCCCAGTCGTATTTATCGTTCTTAGTTTCAATATAGAACTCTAAACCGCCAGACAAGTTAGGCACAGGAACCTTTATCTTAGCCCAGCACCCATTGTTAGTGTCTAGTCCTATTCTCATCCTAACACCACCGTCTGCTTCATCTGAGCCTATACATGATGTATCTGGTAATTGTATTTCTGCATGTGAGTATTGGGTTGTATGCTGCTTACTTTTAGTAAACAATCCAATTAGCCAAGAATGTGGCTTACCACACCTAGCTACATAGAATATTGCGTTTACTTCATCCATTATTACACTCTATCCTTACTTAAACGCCCTTTTAGCTTAAATCGGCGTAGTTGTTCAAGGGTTTTAGGTGTAGCCTTTACTTTTGGTCTAAACACCACAAACGACTTCTTTGCTCTATTATTACCAATTCTTATGTAATTGTCAAGCTCTTGGTATAGTGCCGTTTTATCGGCTTTATCGGTATGTTCTATGTAATATCGCTGTGATTCAATTATATCACCAGTAAAGAATATCTCCAAATACTCTTTATACCAAGATGGAAAGCAACAATATTTAGCATCTACGCTAAACTTACTCATCCAATCTTTTTCCTCTGATGTACCATGACTAAACCGACTATAAGCTTCCTCCCACCCATGATCTTTAACCATAGCTGCGAAGTACTTAACCATCTTATTATTGTCTGTACTTAACTCTTTGTCACCCCTAGATGACACTATATACTTCTTTAACATCTTTGCGCTAGGCGAGTACGCGTCTCCATACTCTTCGGTTTCTTCATATAATGCTAATCCTTTATCAAAGTCATCAAGTGTGCATTCGATCTCTTCTAGCATCTTATGCGTCTTATTCTTGAGGAATGGAGTGAACTTCTTTGAGTTTGGATAGTTTGCACGTAGCATTTCATCGCAATAATCGTACAATTTCGGATAATCTGTGTTCATTTGGCAACCTTTCAGTTAGAGTTATGTATAAGATACATCATTAATCCTTATTGTCAAATAATAAATTATTGAAAATAATAAAGAAAGTTCTTGCAATAGTGAAAATAAGTGTTATCTTATAGTTGAGTTGCCAAACACTCACAATATAAATAAAACGTAACAGGTGTATTACACATCTTCGTTTGGCGACCTAATAGTAATCACCTGTTATGTTTACAATTAAAAAGGATAGTATTATGACTGAACCCGAAACAATGATGATTAATAAAGTTGAGTATGTCCGAAAAGACTCTCTGATTACCCAAGTAGTAGATGATGGATTGGTTTACTGTATGGTAAGGACTTACTCTGCTGGTGTTTTTGCAGGTTACATACAGCGAAGAAATGGCAAAGATGTGACTCTTGTCAATGCTCGCAGGATGAGATATTGGGAAGGAGCTATGGATTTATCACAGTTGGCGATTGACGGCACCAAAAAGCCTGAAAAGTGCAAATTCACAAGAGAAGTTCCTGAAGTTACACTTACTGAGGTAATTGAGTTTATACCTATATCTAAGAAAGCTGCAAAAACTATTGCAGAGGTGATAGTATGTCAAGTTTAAACTCTGGCAATGGCACTGGCAATGGCTCTGGCAATGGCACTGGCTATGGCAATGGCTATGGCTATGGCAATGGCTATGGCAATGGCTATGGCTATGGCAATGGCTCTGGCAATGGCTCTGGCACTGGCACTGGCAATGGCTATGGCTATGGCTATGGCAATGGCAATGGCTCTGGCAATGGCTCTGGCACTGGCACTGGCAATGGCTATGGCTATGGCTATGGCTGATAATAATTAACCAAACAAAAAGGATGTAATACAATGGACTTATTCAAGCAAGTACAAGACATCAAGCGTGAACAGTTAGAGGTTAACTACATACTAAGTATGGCTAATAACGCTAAGGTTGAACATGATCTTACTGAAGCACATCGTAGCATTAGAACATTGCAACGTAAGGTTAGACGGTTAAGTGTTAATGAACGCATGAATGACCAAGCGGAGACTCCTAATGTGGACTGACATACAACAGAACACTGAAGAGTGGCTTAACCTAAGAGTCGGACTAATGACCTCAAGCAACTTCAAGACCATTATGGCTCATGAAGGTAAAGACTTCGGTAAACCAGCTTTAAGGTATGCAGGTGAAATAGCATACGAGATTATAACAGGAAAGAAGTATGAGAAAGATGATTATACCAACGAACACATGGAAAGAGGTAATGAACTTGAAGATGAAGCTAGGAAAGCATATGAGTACGAGTCATTCAATGATGTTACAAATGGTGGATTCTTTAGTCATGGGTGGTATGGTGATTCTCCTGACGGCCTCATTGGTGACGATGGGTGCTTGGAGATCAAGGTCGTTGTTGAGAATGTACAAAGAAAGAATATCAAAAGAGGTACAGTTGATCCAGCCTATAAATGGCAAGTTGTCGGTCATCTGTTAGCTTCAGGTAAAGAATACTGTGATTTCTTTACTTACTGCCCAGACATAGAAGGTAGCGATAGGAACTTTCTATGTAGATTTGATAAGGATATTGAGTTAGAGCAAAGGTTGTTCTATAGAATGAATGAATTTAAACAAGTTATTAAACAAAAAGTTGATGAATTAAATTTGAAAGGTGTTATATCATGAGTGAAACAAAGAATGACAATATGGCTATTTGGGACAAGGTGTGCGTTACTAAGCATAGTAATACTAAAGACGCCAACGTAAGAGGCAATAAGATAACAGCTATTTGCCCTCAAAGTCAGATCATGGAAGCCACTAGGCTGTTTGGAGCTTATGGCCACAGGTGGGGATTCAGTGATATTAATATAAGCTTTGATCTATTTGAAGCTACTGGGATTGTCAACTTCTGCGGTATGTTTTACTACCCAGATGGGAGATTCCCTATCAGCTCATCTATTAGCGCATATCGTGACGGTGCCAGAACTAAGCCAGATGCAGACTTTGCTAAGAAGGTTGAGACTGACGCTTTGACTAAAGCATTATCAAAGCTTGGCTTTAATGCTGACATCTTTTTAGGCAAGTATGATGATAATAAGTATGTCAATGATCGTATTCAAGACGAAAAAGAACCAGAGCCAGAACCCACTGAAAAGGTTAAGTTTATCCAAGGCGTTAAAGCCATGATGAGTGATACAGCACCTAAAACTGGTGAAGACTGGCAGAACTACATCAAACCGCTTTGTGATGCACTTGGAGAGAAAATAGTGTCTATTAAGGACATTGAAGATGATAGCAAGCTGTGGGCTAAACTGAGCGATCAGGCAGTACAAGAGTATACTAAAGATGCGTAAACATCACATAACAAAAAGGATTATATCATGAAAATTGACCCAAAGAGATTAAAAGAATTAGAACGATCAGAGGCTAAGTTAAATGCGCTTGAAGCAGGTGGTGTTGATAACTGGGAGTGGTACGGAGATGCATTAGCGCCACTTCAAAAACAAGAAGAGATCGACGACGAAATATCTCATTCAGTAGAAGACATCTTAGCTACAGTATGCGAAAAGGTAGATGAACCTGCTGGGCATGGATGCGGTTATGGGGTTAGTGACGATTGCCACGATGAGATAGTGGTCTTGATTACACAACTGATTAAAAAGATCGGTGAAATCGAGAAAGAAGATGCGTAAACATCACATAACAATTAGGGATGGCATATGTCGTACTGATATACCTATGCCAACCAAAGATGGTCACTACACCGTAGAGATCACTGATGATGGTTGTAAGACTAACCAGCAGATGAAGTACTACAGAGGGCCGTTAATTGATTGCCTTAAAGAGTACACTGGTTATACTGAAACTGAGTGTGATGCTCACTTTAAGACTAAGTTCTTAGATGTAGAGACAATAAAGATTAATGGCAAAGAGATATTAGTGTTGCCATCTTTGAGATATATAAGTAAAGTAAAGTTTGCTAAGTTTATAGATAGTGTGGTGGAATATCTTGTAGCAGACTTAAAAATTAACCCACCTTTAATATAAGGAATAAAACAATGCTAAACAATGCAACACTACAAGGCAACCTAGTAAGAGATGTAGAACTCAAGCATATTGGTGATAAAGGTACTGCGTTAGCTACCTACACCATTGCTTGCTCTAACGGTAAAGGTGACTATGAGAATACAGTATTTATGGACTGTAAATCATGGGGTAAGAACGCAGAGTTTGTTAAGAACTACTTTGAGAAGGGTAGTCAGATGCTTGCTACTGGTACTTTAGAGCAAGAAAACTGGGAGAAGGATGGTCAGAAGCGTAGCAAGATAGTATTAAGCGTGATGAAGGCTGACTTCTGTGGTGGCAAGGCAAAGCCTAAGAGTGAGCCAGTGGCTAGTATTCCTGTGCCTACCGCTGATATACCGTTTTGATAACATGAACCTTTTTGTACCCATCGCTCCTTTGGGGTGGTGGGTTTTTTATAAGGAATAAGATAATGAAAGATTTGCTAAGAGTACTAATGACGCCTCATTGTTGGATTAGAGTTGGTTACAGAGATAAGGCATGGAATAAGGTAGTTAATGAAGGTCTTAAAGACCCTACGTTTTCAAAAGTAAGCGAGCATCGATGCCTGTTTAACGGAATGACTGTATGGATAGCAAACCATCCATACGCTAGCTGTAGCAGGATTTCTGACGACATGGAACCCGATACTGGCCTTCCTAATAGAGGTACTGCTATTAGATTTATGAACGCTTATAGGAAGTATTTAAGCAAGGAGACTTCTAATGGAAACATGGGAAATAGAAGCTAGGGCAAGGTGTCACTTTACCAAGAAACATACTAAAAAGAAGTCAGGTAAGACTGATTGGGATAAAATGGCACTCAAGCTATGGAGTCTTATCGTTAGGCAACGTGCAGGTGGATGTGAGTTATGCAATAAGGAAGCTGATTTTGATAAGTATGGTAGACAAGTTAAAGGTACGGACGCACATCATTTAGTCGGGCGTAGGAACTTTCTGCATAGATACTCGCTGAATAACGGCGTGTGCTTATGTAAGGGTTGCCATATGTACAGTAGGGATCATAGCCCACATTATGACATGGTTAGCATAGCAGGGTTTGTAGCTAAGATGGAGACTGAAGATCATCTTAAACATAGGAATGACTGGTTTAACTCCGAAGGATTTAAGAAGATGCAACCAACAACAACAGCAGAAGAACATTACTATAGGTTATTAGACGTTTACATCTCTATGTTAGATGGTGAATCGTTGTTTCCTAGCGAGAATTATTAAAAAGGAATCGCAAAATGAGTGAATGGAAGAAGTATGAGGAAGCAGTAGAGAAAGGGCCAATGTCTCTCTTGTTAAAAGTGGTAGTACCTATAATGGTATTAATCATTGGCGCATCTGTATTGATGTTTATCGGAAACCCTCTCAAACAAGGGGCTAGAATTGTAAATAAAACCATTGATGCAGACAATGTTATCTATAACTATGAATGGTTTAAGAAGCAGTTCAGAGCTGTTGGCGCTATCGACAGCAAGATAAAGTCTCAGGCCGAAGCAGTGGTTATATTTAAAGAAGATGCAGGAGACAGGTCTGATTGGACATACTCTGATAAAGACGAGCTGTCAAGGCTTCGGTCGATAGAGATTGGATTAAAGCAACAAAGACAAGATATGATAGCTAATTACAACGCTAAAGCTAACATGGCTAATAGAAAAATATTTATGGGCAATGATTGTCCAGATTACATTAACCCGAATTAAGGAATTAGAAACAATGAAGACAAGAAATTTAACACTTATCGTAGCAGTATTTATGGCAGCATCTGTATTATGTTTATGCTCAGGGTGCGAAGAAACTAACGCTTCTACAGCGCAGCAAGAGCAAGCCCGTACGGAGGCTAATCAACAAGTACTACTTAAAACTCAGCCACCTGTTGCGTTAACATGGAGTCTGGAGCGAGAAAACATTAACAAGCGTACCGAGCTATGGAACGATGAGAATAAGGTTAGTTATATCTACCTAGTAAGCTTTGGTAGGATTATGGCGTTCTACCCAATCAAGGGTAAAGTATCATCTGTTAATTCTCAAATAACAAATCCAGAACAGGCAGTTATGCGACGATATGTATCTGGAGGGTCAAGACATACCTTTGTCATGCCTTCACCTGCGGAAGATGGCAGCTATGGAACTAACGGCGATGGAGTATTCTTCTTTACTACTTCAGGTGCTTATGTGGAATGGGCTGGCGAGTATATGCTTTGCGACCAACCCTTAAAACTATCCACTCCGCCTGTGGCTGTAATGGATATATAGTTGTATTAGAATTTGTGGTAGATAAGGCGTTAAAGGATTAGCGTCTTATCTATTTTAGGGGTTTAAGGGGTTTTAGTTTCTTTAGTGATTTAAGTTTCTTAGCACCACCGAGAGATTTGTCGGGGAATGTTTGCGCACTTAAGCCTACCCCAGCTCCAATAGTAGCCAAGCTACCCACTCCTAAAGTCCTTAAGAAGTCCTTACTTGTCATCTTCTTAGTGCCTTTGAAGTAGCCCTCCAAAGCCTCTACTCCACCAGCCCCGTCAATGAACGCATCTATACCGTCCGAAGCTATCATGGGGATAATAGATGCTTTAAGTACTTCTGTTGCAACCCCTAGAGGATTATCTTTTAGGGCCTGAACGCTAAACTCTTGCTTATCGCCAGTTTCTGTAAAGAAGTTACCATCCCTAGACCCACCCTTCATAATCGTAGCAATCATACTCATTGCGGGAGAACTCTTATTGCCAATAAAGTCGCCAGCTAAGTCCCATCTTGTATTGTCTTTCCAATACCCTCTATTAAGATCAGTCGCCTTACCACTACTTGCGGACACCCTTCTCATCGTATACATACGAGCCATTAAGGTTATCCATGAAGCCCAGCCTCCTGTTAAATCCATTCGAGTGTTACCTATGCGAACACTGCCAAAGTCAGTACTTTCTAAATCCCATTCAACGTCAGCGCCAGCAGCGGTTAAAGCCCCTAACACCGCTAGTGTTGAGCCAGCGTTTATTGCAATAGATTTAGTCGCTAGTCTTGAGGCAGGGGTTGATTTAAACCCAAGCTTACCGCCTCTCTCCATTTTCGTGATAGGGTTCATCATTTGTCTAACTTTAGACGCAGCCCATTTAGGGGAAAAGAATACAGCAGCTAGTGGCCCCGAAGCTTTATCTAAATGCTTACCTAAAGAACCACGACCTGTAGATGCTGATATGACTTCAGCTAAATCAGTTATTGATTTCTCTGACATGCTCTCCAATGCGCCAGATTTCTCTAGGTTATTGAGCTGGTTAACAAACATATTTAATCTGAGGTCATTTAAGAACCCTTCATAAGCACGAACAGAAGGCGACAGGTAAGGCATTGTTCTAGACCACTTAGACGAGGCTTCTTCAGCTCTGTTGATCTTGCTTTGCCCTAACAATGTTAGACCTAATGCGTTTTTATTCTTTAGCACATTATCCACATGCTTATTCCCATATATATCTACTAATAGATCATTCATAGCAGATTCACCATTCCAGAATTTAGGCACTTTAACAGCAGCATCTCGCCACTCTTTAGTGTGAAATAGCCCATGCCCTTGGCGTAATAACATGGAAGCTTCAAAGCCTGTCTGTATCGTTCTCATGATACCCAGAGTGTCAGCAACCCATTTAGTGTCTTCTGGTGGTGTTATCTCTCGCATGTAAAGAATAAGGTCAACTTTTCGCTTGCCCCACTCTCTAACATCATCTTCTTTACTTGTTTCTGCAATTCTATCTGTAAGCTCTACAATTCTCTCTACTTCTTCTTTAGAAACATCTATACCTAATTTTGCGTCAGTTAGCTCATCTACTATTCCGACTACAGCGTCAGGATCGTGAGCAGTATTCATATTAGATATTACACGCCTAATCTCTGATTCAGAACTCTTATTCAATCCGCCTAAGCTTTTCGCCCAGTTACTTAAACCAGCTTTCTGGCGCTTAAGAAGTAGTTTTTCACTGAACCCTTTTTCTAGAAAGTCTGCTTGCTTGGAACCAACGTATTTATTGAATACTTTAGTGCGTGCTTCAGGCCCCATCTCTATTAGTTCTTGAGCGTTTAACTTACCGCTCGATAGGTCGTTCTCAAATAATTGCAGATTGCTTGGTAGTATGCAGTCGCCTTTAGCCATTAGCACTTAATATCAGCAAGGAAAGCTGACATTTCTCCTTTACTTACAGGTGATTTCTTTATTGCCTTTTTGATCTCTTTATTAATAGAGTCTTTTGTGGCTTTGATTTCAAAGTCGGTAGATTGTTCTGAGCCTAGCGCCTTCACTTTAGCTCGTCTTACTTCTTCAATATACCTCGTAGGACTATCTACGTCAAGCTCAGAGTATATACTAACCTCTTGACCTGAACGAGTTTGCATCATCTGCCCAACCCTTGCTATTTTCGCCACTGCCCCGTAGTCTTTATTTTGCACAGCGTAATCAGTTAAGGCTATTTCCATCGAACCCTTTAATACTTCGCCTAAATCTTTATTACCCACCCAATCCCTAAAGGCTTGCTCAGGGTCTTCATTAACCCTCTCTACAGCTTTGGCTATGTTTTCTTTTTTATTAGACTCATGGTAAAAAGGTGAGTCCTTGATAGCCTTGATAGATATATTCTCAGAGGTAGCCTCTATTCGCTTTTGCGCTTCCTCTTCTATTCGCTTCTGTGCCGTTGGCTTCTTTAGCTTGCCTTCAGAGCTAGCAGGTAATAATTCCGCAGCGACCTCTATAATTGGAGTCTTGCCCTTACCTTTAGCATCTCTAACCTCTTGAGTAATAGGAGGTACAACTTCAGGTATAGTACGAGTCTCAACCTTAATAGGCCCTCTATCTTCTAGTTGCTGTAAAGTAGTGTCAAGGTTCTTAATAGCCTTAGATTGATCTAATGACCTGTCTTTTTTAATTTTAGCGGGTTTAACTGACTGTTTTTGTGGTATTTCAGTTAATAATGGTTGGCCAGCATGTGCTTTTCCTATATTTATGACTTTTAAGGCTTTATTCGCCATAACAGGTGACATATTAACTAAGTCAGCTTCTAGCGCTTCCATCCTAGTTACAGTGCTAGCAGATAGTTGTGACGTACCTCTTATGGTTTGTTCAGTAGTACTAACTGGCGACACCTGTGATTCTTGACCTATTGACTGGGTAACACCTTCTCCAGTTTGGAAGGGCTTAGCTTCAAAGGATTGTATTTCAGGTATAGGTTGTTTCTTAGGTGTAGGTGTAGTAGCTACAGGTTGGTCTTTAAAGTCCTTCTTACCTAACCCTGCTTCATCTATCGTTTGGGGTATATTGATTACATCGTTTTTGGTTATAGCTGATATTGCAGAATCAATCTCCGCAAGGTTAGCCTTAGCCTTTTTGATATGTTTACCCTTAGCTACTTCCAAGTTCTTCTGGGCAGACTTTCTAGCCCCGATTAAAGCTACAAGTTCCTCTTGGTTTTCTTTTTGTATTAACTCGTATCTAACCTTACCGCGATTCTTTTCACTCTCTGGCAGTGTGTCGTAATCTTTTACTTCTTCATCTGAAGGAATACCGTCTGAAGGTTTACGGTTTAAGGTAAAGAACTTCTCTTGGTTTGTAGGGCTGTGAATAGCTCTAGATTGCTCTTCAGCCTCTTTAGGAGCTAACGCCCTCTCTCCTTCAGTGAATGTCTCTGTGGTTAATTCTGGGGCAATCTGAGCCTCTGGTTCGATTGATTCAGTAACACTAGGTATGAAAGGCGCTTCTGCCTCTGATTCTTGAAGTCTTAACTCTGATTCATCTATACCCGAAGAGTCAAATTCTCCCTCAGTTACTACAGGTGTAGCTGGGCCTATATCGTCAGGACTTATTTGGGAGTTCTCTAATAGTTTAGTTAACTCCTTTTCAGGCGTTTTCTTCTCAAGAGATTTAATATTAGTAAGAGAACCTGCGCCACCCAACACAGCGCCTACGGTAGCACCTTGTTTAGCAGACTCAGCTATTTCAGCCCTAGCTTCTGGGGTGAATGCTGACTCTTTAATTCGTTCTATTTCAGACTTATTCTTATCCATCCATTCTAAGGCGTGTCTACCAACAATAGTTTGCATACCCTCAGTCACGCCCTCAGTTAAGCCTTGTTCTGGTATAACCTTAGCCAAGTCCATTAGCTTAGGCAGGAATCCTTTTTGTATTATATCTTCAGTTACTTCTCCAACCATCTTATCCATCAAAGGTGTCTTACCCATCAATCTGGAAACAGGCAATGCTTCTAGCCAACCTGAGACTAATCCATGAGCAGCAGAAGTGCCAACGTCATGCTTACCTGTTTCTTGCAATATCTGGTTATAATTACCAGCAGATTCCATAGCAGTAGCTACCGCAGTAGTACCAAGCATTGCGCCTTTTTCAATGATCTTCTTTTTAGCGAGAGTAGTCATGCCCTTGGTTACTAATGTCTTAGCAGCAGTACCACCAACAAAGCCACCGCCACCAGTTAAAGCAAGGTTGGGTAGTTGTTCTGATACCAGCTCTGTAACCCCTACAGCCTTATCTTTTAGACTCCTATCGCTGTCAGGATGAACTTCAGGTTTAATATCTTGAGCAAATCCTGCCTGTTCTTGAGATAACTCACTCATGAAGTCTCTAGCGCCAGTATCACCTAATACATCGCTACCCATGCCTAGTAAACCAGCAAAGGTTGAACCAATACCATGAACACCTCTCGTAACACCCTTGCCTACTGCATCTGTAAATGAAGGGTCTAGGCTAGTGTCAGCTTCTCTGAATACTGCGTTATGTGCTTTTCTCTTAGCTTCTAACTTGGCAGCATCCTTAGCTTTAAATGCTTGTATCTCTTCTTCTGATAAGAACTCTGATTCAAGGGCCAGTGGAGGTATTATGTTTTCACCTATATATCCACCAATTCCAAGCCTTGCCCTGTTGACTGTTTCAAGTCCTTTGTCAAGAGCGCCTATGAATGGGTCTTCTTTTATTGGAGCGCCAGATTTTATATTATGTATACTGCTATCTATCGCTAACCTTGGCTCTGCCCCGCCTAAAAAAGAGCTTCGCTTGGCCTCGGGAGATTGCTTATCCAAGTAGTCTTTATAACTTCCAGACTCAGGCGTGGACTCCTTCTGTTCATTTAAGAAGTTCTTATAGCTAGGTTGCGCAGGTTCAATAGTTGCAGCTTGTTCCTGTTGAGAAGCCAAGTAGTCTTTATAGCTTTCTGGCATTTCTTATCCTTATTTAAACATGCTTCCGAATTTCTCGAAGTATTCCTGAGCTTTTCCTGCACCCATTAAAGATTCTATATCTTGTATGGTTTGAGTAAACTCTGCTTTGTTAGCAGGTGCGCCAGACGTTGAAGCGCCAGCGTTGAAACCGTTAGATGGTCTATCTACATTGTCAAATTCACCTGCGGGCTGGTTGGTTTTTTGACCGCTAAAACCCCCACGAGAAAATAAATCGTTAACTTTATTCATCGCCTTGGTATTGAACTTGAACTCTCTAGTGGCTTGTGACTCAGGTGTGTTTTCAGCAGTGCCACCATTTAGCAATGCAAATGCCTTATTGGAAGCGGTTGCCCCTGCTTTAATAGCCCTTTGCTGCTCTGCTACTAAGGCTGGTTCTGTTTGCGTTACGGACGAATACAACCCTGCTTGACCCTTTGAAAGCTTGCCTAGCTCAATGAGGTTTTCAATCTCTTGTTGCTTGGCGCCTGCTTTGGCTGCGATTGAAGGGTCTTGGGCAGGTATGTTTAAGGGATTGAAAGGATCGCCTATGGCCAGTGCTTCAGCTTCAGCTCCAACCTGCTCAGAGAACCTATCAGCACCCGAAGGTAAACCTGAAGGTATCTCTGGAACACCTGTTGTGTGTGGAGATATATCAAGGTCAGATCGTTGATGTGTCAGTTTTGAGAATTTGTTTAAAGCAGACTCTTCAAAGTTGCCACTAGCACGTTGTTCGCCCAATGATAACTGACTGTCTAGTACAGACATTAACCCTTTGCGCTTCTTCTCGTCTTTTAGGTTGGCAGCCGTAGATTTACCTACTTGGCCAGTACTTGTCTTCCTCTTAGTTGTTTGAGATAACCATTGTTCGTCTAGCTGTTTCTCGTTCATAACCATCTCAGGAAAGAACTCAGCAACTCTAGGGTCAGCCATAGCTGTATTCCAAGCCTTATCAGAAGCAGACTTTAACTGGCTACGCTTTTCAGGATTGGCTACTAACTCTGGATGCATTTGCATTTGAGCATGATGTCGCCTTTTACTCTTGGCAGCTTCCATGAATGTAGATGCTTCGTTTTGTCGTTTTATTCTGTCGGCACTAGCAGCGTTGATCTGATCTTGAATCAGTTTAGCTTCTAATGCGTCAGCTTGAGCAGCCTGATTGACTTCAATAGTATCAGCCTTCTTTTGTTTGGCTTGGCCAGCCTTCGCTATAGAAGAGCCAAGTTGGTTTCCAATACCTAAAAGAGAAGACATTAAAGCATCTTTCTTGCGATCTCTAGGCTCTCTTATAATGTCAAATACTTGTGGCATGATTTAATCCTTACGTTGCAAATATATCAGATATTTCTTGGTTAATTCTAGCTAGCTCTTCATTGGCTTCTTGGAACTTAGCATAAGCAGCGTCAATCTCTGCTTGGTTCTGGTCTTGTTCTACGCCACCAGCGTCTAGTAAAGTGTTCCATACTGAGAGGTTATCTTGAACCTGAGCAGCTACAGTCTCTCTAGCACTTGATAGGAAGTCAATGTTGCCTTGGTTAATGTCGTTCTTAAGCTTCTCAATCTCTAAGTCGCTAACGCCACCCTCTCTAAACATGGCTTCTGTTTCTGCTGTTAGCTTGCCTGTTTCAGCAATGTCTCTCTCAGCAACAGTCTTAAGTCTGTCTACGTTGGCACCTGCTAGTTCTATATTGGCTAGGGTTTGCTCTACAGCAGCGTTTGCAAATTCAACATCTGATTGCAACAACGCCTCACCTTTGCGTGTTTCAAACTCAGTACCAGCAGTACTTGCTTGAGTACCTTCCAAAGTGGCACCCTGTTGAGCAATCTCACCACCCAATAAAGCATCTTGCCTAGCTGTTCCTGATCTAGTAGCTTCAATGTCAGCCTGTGCTTGTTGCTGTTTTAATGGGTTGTTTTCAACATTTAAAGCAGTAGGTACAAAGTTAGCAGCCCTATTAGCAGCAGACTCGTTTAAGTCACGCCTTGCTCTTTCATCTTGTAATCTAACGTCAGCAGATAATCTACCTACGTTTCTATCAGCTAAGTCAGTCGCTCTCTGAGTTGCCTTAGCTCGCTGTGAACCTAAGAAACCTACACCTGCAACTGAAGCAGCTACAGAAGGTAATGTATCTTCAAATAATCTATTCCTAGATGGGTCTACAATATTCTTGTTAATAAAGTCAGTAGATGTTTGTTCGTTGATCGTAGACGATGCTTGGCCACTTAATGCACTCTTAGAAGCTGATTGTATATCACCATGCAATGCGCTCTTAGGCACAGCTAACTCAGGGCCATTCTCACCCACTACAGCCTTCTCGTCTTCGTTTAAAGCACCGCCGTCAGCTAGCCCTCTTAATCCTGTTCGTCTTAATAAATCGTTAGGGTCAGCGTTAATAGCGTTTGATTCAGTTGCTAGCGGGTTAAACTCGCCAACGATACCCATATTATTTCTAGCAATATCTTGGCTTGCAGTTGGATCAAATAGAGTTCCTGCTGTTAAACCTTGAGCTGGTACTTGATTTTGGGCAATAGCTATGTCTCTAGCACCGCCTCCTATACTAAGCTCATCTACATCTCTAGGATTGTTAGGGTTTATTGTTTTAGCGTTCTCAATGGCCACGTTTAATCCTTGTGCAGGATCAAAGTTTGCTATTTTCTTATCAAAGCCAGCAGTTTGAGCATCTGCAAGCACGTTACCTTGCATTGCTTTAAGTTTACCCCTTGCAACTTGAGGGTCAGCTTGAGCGATTAATTGCTCTTTCTTTATTGAAGCTAAGTCTTGAAACCTGTCCAATAAAGAACCATCACTTGCGTTAGGTATGATCTGTAGGTCTTCATCGGCCTCTATTACTTCAGGCCCATCTTCGCCGACAACCTGAACGTCAGTAGGTAATGCGTCATCAACGCCTGATTTAAAACCATCGAACGTAGGCGCTGCAACATCTTTAGCGTCTTCAAAGAGAATGTTCGCAGGGTCAAAAGCCTTGCCATGTTCAAATAATCCTAGCGTAGCCCTAGCATCTATACCCCTTGTATCTGCTTGAGATATACCAGTTAAAGCATCTTTCTGGGTTTGGGTAAGGTCAGCAACCCTATCTCCTTGAAATACGCTCTTTTGAACTCTAGGATTAAACTGATCCATGCTCAATATATCGTCGAACTGGCCAGCCTGTACAAGCTTCATGAGATTGTTCTTATTCTGTCCAAGCACGCTAGGGTCTATATCTAATACTCTACCAATATGAATAAGGAAAGCTGCTTTTTGATCTTTGTTCATGCGACTTACACGCCGAACACGACCGCTACTACCACTGCCCCCGCCAGAATTATTGGCTGCAACTGCGTTAATACCGCCTGTAATAGCTGCCCCTGCTGCTGCTGCTGCTACTGTCATAATATATACCTCATAATGCTGTCCATTGTATTTTGTATAAGACTTCTTCAATCTTAGTTACTAAGTAAAAACCTGTACTTGTTGCAGTGTCTTCGTATAACCTAAACTGCGTGTTCTCAAAGTCGGCTTTATCTACGCTTGCTATATCTGTGATCTGCTCAAATAAGTGTAAATCTACACCGTTGTCACTGTCATTCTTTATAAATCTAAGCAATATGTTTAACTGATTACTTACATCTTTAACATCTTCACCCAAAAAGTGAGTAACTGGAACTTGTGATGCTACCATTACACCCTACCTCTCGCTATGAATCGTATACCTAATCTGCTACGCAACTTGAAGTCATAAGCATCGCTATTGGTAAATCTAAATCTAATCTGCCTTGAGCTAACTCTGAAGTCTAGTTTATAGCGTTGGTACGTGGTTGTCAAGGCTTGGGAGGCTGTAATCTCAGTCCATGCGCCATTACCTTCGTCAGTGTTGTATTCTACCTTAACATTGCCACTGGTTACACTTTTAGCGTCAAGGATTAGACCTTGCCATAGTATCTCGCGATCTTTATAGTCTTGACCTACCATATCTACGCTTGTGAAGTCTTTGGTTTGATGCACTTGTGTGATGTTCGTTTTAACGCCTCCTACGTACTCTGTAGTGACTGTCGGGTCTAGCTTGGTAATATAGCCCCCAGAGTCTCCGAAGAGCGTTAGTGGCGAAGCTGGGGCAGGTGTGGCCTCTGTCCAAGTACCTACTGCGTCAGTCCAAGTAGTTGATTCACCGCTCCAAGGTCTAGTTACTACGTCAGTAACAGAACCTAAAGCTGTAACATTACCACCTAACTCTTGAATAGACCACCAATCTTCTCGGTAATCGTATACAATAGCCCTTGTATTGCTTCCTGCGTTAGTTACTTCAGATATAGACGGGAAGTAGAATTTAACCCTACTATTCTCTCTATCTACACTAGCTCTAATTCTATGCTTATTTGCGTAGTCTAAATCAGTGATAAACTCACGCCATACATTATCACCTTCTCGTTTAACATTGCTACCACCAGAGTATGAGTAAAACCCATCACTACCAATAATAATATGACGATCTTCAAGGATAGCTAAAGCACCTGCGGAGATTAAACCTGTACCTCTAACTTTAAGAGATACATTAAATACGCTGTTAGAACCAGATGGAGTTAATAGATAAATAGAGTCAGACTTATATACAGCCAAAGCCTCGTTACCTATGATCTCGCCTCTTACAAGCTCACCTGCTGTGCTATTCAAGATAAATAGACCTGAATTACTAGCAGAACTTGTAGCATCCCAGTCAAGTATATCACCTACTGCCGACCATAGTATTTGCTGTGGGGAAGCGTCACCTGAAGATACTTCAGTTACACCTATTTGAATCAATACAGAATTAAAGTATATAACTTGTTTAGCTTGATAGTATGTGTAAGTTGAACCAGTGTCGTATGTCCTAAGTGGTACCAGAGTAGTACCATCATAAATCATTATAGGGTCTGTTCCATTACATATTACAAGGTACTTACCTGCTGTTAATGTTCCTGTTAGAGGTGGCAGGTGCGTAGCGTGGGTAAATGATAGGTAAGCTGTTGTGTCTGCTGTTAAGGTTGTTCCTTGAGTATACGTAGTTGCAGACCACGCTTCTTTGGTATCGTTTAAATATGGGGTTGTTACCCAATTTGTAGCATAGCCAGCGTTCTCGGGTTCTGTACCGCCACCACCGCCAGTAGTTAAGAAGCACATATGTTTATTAGTGCCTGTACCACTATCCACAAACTCCATATCAACAACAGGAGTAATAGCAGTCCAGTTATCGCCACCAGAAGCATAAGTATAAATATTAGTATCTGTAACACATAGTAAAGTCGTACCACCATCGTCAGCGAAGTAGTTAGCAATACCTTGCACTTCTTCTGAGAATGGCATAGCTGTAGTCGCTGTAGTTCCAAACTCAATAGAACCTTCTCTTTGGATAATCTCACCATAGTCGTAGAACGTGTTTTGAGCTGAAGGTGACATTCCATCAGGTATAAGCGTAGACTGTCTACTTTGGTCAATACCAGAGAAGGGCGCTGTTAGTTCTTTTAGTTGTTGTCGTCTAGCCATATTAAGATGCTGAAGCAGCCTTAAGTAAGTAGTAAGTTGTTCCACCAATATCTACAGCAACAGTTCCATTAGCGGTAGTGTTAGAGCCAGTAGACCCTACAGAATTAGGTATATCCCAGTTGGTCGATCCGTCTGAAAAGTGTAAGTTCGTTCCATCAGACCAAATATCGTTAGCTGCGGTTCCCGTGTGACTTGTCGTGTTTAGATTGATGGCGGGGCCGTTTAATCCAGACAGCTTTATAGCTGCTATAGAAGTGGAACTCATATTAATAGATATTCCAGTGCCAGTAGATGAGGCTCCCATAGTTACCAGAATACCATTAGTTGCAGACGAAGCAAGTGTTGTTACAGTCACTAAGTCTGAAGAAGTATTAGTACCGCTTTGAGTTACCGCTATCGCCTTCCCGTTACTAGACCCTCCAACATCAAGAGAGATACCTACACCTGTCCCATTATTATTTATAGATATACCATTACCAGTGGTTATGCTTTGAGATGTTCCACCAAGATGTACATACGCAAGTTCGGTTAAAAAGTCAGTTCCGTCCCATGCGTACAGGTAGTTAAAATCAGTGTCCCAATGCAACCTTCCTGTATCTGTAGAACCAGAAGTATCTAAGGCGTTTCCTGCAGGGTCTGTCGTCGGGGAAGCCCCTTGATAGTAACACATAGCTGAACCAGCTACATGTTCACCACCTACACTAGAACCTGCAAAGTCTACATGTTCCTTATTAAGTCTGGTTTCAATCTCTTCTTTAAGAGTTCTAATTTCACCAGCACCTGCCGATACGTTATCACCATCTGCGGGAACTGCTATGTCCCATCCTGTACCAGCCATTAGTCCTTCTCCAATTCTTTAACACGCGAACTAAGATCATTTAATTGGGCTTTTTCCCATTTCATCTCAGTTAACATCTCATGGATTATTATTTGATTTTCGTTTATTTTATTGTTTGAGTTATCTAGCTTAATTGTAAGCTTCTCAATTCTATCACTTGCTACCAACTTAAACTCTTTAAAGGATGAGTTGATGTATTCCCGTTCACTCTCTGCTTGGTTTATGGTTAAAGCGCCAACAGCCACAGTTAAAGTGCTTACGACACCCAAAACTACGTTCATTATGAACAATGTTGATGGTCTATCTATTGCCTTAGTCATGATGTGTCCTAAATCTGAGAGTAGGCTAATTCGTCCATGTAAGTATCATTAATAGCATCTTCTGCTAAGTCTCGATACCTTTGGGCTTCTTGGCCTTCTTCTAGTAAGTCATTGTATGAAAGCTCTGCTGCTTTATATATAACAGCTCTATCTAGCTTTCTATCTAGTACGGTTGTACTTGAATCACCAGAGAAATAACTAATTATACCTTTACCAATTATGTATAGCTTAAAACCATTGGCAGTGCTATCTGGTATTGGAGAAAGTCTAATCTGGTTATTAACGATAGTCCAAGTATTAGGTATTCCTGTAACTTCATTCCTATTCCTACCATTCTCAATGAATTGCTCTAAATCTTCTGGGTCAACCTTGTAGAACACGTTGTCACTACCTGAATCATCTACCATAACCACATATTCAGCAGTTCTTAAAGTAGACGGTAAGGCGTAGTCTTGTGTATCGGTGACTAAAGTAGTGGTTTTGTCCTCTGTTTCTAGGACTTTCCAATTCTTAGCGTCTGCAACGATCTCATAAGCCCAGTCAAGCCTTGTCTCTATTTGCGTAGTTAAATCAGCACGAGTAAGTATAGTCTCTACTTCGTCCTTCATTAATGTTCTTGTCATTGCGCCCATAATGTGTCCTAAAAATAGGGCAGAATCAAAAGACCCTGCCCTTATTTGTCTACTTGTTACTCGTAACCGATTAAGTGGTATGTGACAGTCATTCCTGAAGTCGCAGTACCACTGCCCTCTGCAATTCTAGTAAACGTTACTGTACCACCGCTAACAGTGATTCCACCACCAGAGATAGTTTCATCAATGAAGTAGTTTACCGTATTGCCTGTAGTCATAGCGTCTGCTGCTGTAATACTATAACCTAAGATTTCCGATAGGTTAGTAGTTACCTCTAGTGTACCGCCAGTCCCACTAAAAGAAGCAAAACCGAAGTCATGAGCATAACCGCCGTAGTTGGCAGTTTTTTGATTAGTAGTGTCTCTAGCCATAATCTAGCTCCTTTCTAACCGAAGTGATCGTAAAGGACAATGTTAGATAAGGCTAGGTCATTACTTGTGTCAGCAGCGATAGAATAGCCCATAGACGATTCTAAGCCAGTTACAATAGCAATCTTAATAGTCTTATCTGTGCCTGATTGAATAAAATCAGCAGCAGCAGTAACAGTACCATCTGTAGTACTGTTTGTAGCAGATAACTTAGTACTAGCAGCAGTGTTAAGGTCAGGGCATACGCCACCGCACCAGAACCAGCCATAGTTGCCATCATCTACAGTGCCAATAGCGATAGCAGTAGCACCAATAACGACCTGATCTGTCACATCTGCTGTAACCGAACCAAAGGTAGTTGTAGTACGAACTGAATCACCAGCAACAATAGTTACTGTTCCTGCACCATCATCATACTTCAAATAAATACAAGTACCAAATCCACCGATAGTTTCGTTATTATAACGAATCTTAGTGCCTACAGGGAAGGCTGCTGTGGAGTTATTGTGTCCACTAACAGACGTTGCTGTTTGGAAGTTATTTGGGCCACCTGTGCCAGCGAACCCATCTTTGGGTATTCCATAAGGTTGTAAACTCATAGTAGTCTCCTTTCTTAAGACATGTTTAGAGATAAGTAGTTATTACGTGGTTTACTACATACTAAACCAGTATGAGCAAGTAACACGCGAGACAGATATTCATCAATGCCATCGTTTTGCCTACCTTGCCATTCGAAATCGGTGACTAGGAAGTTACGTTTAGCACTAATGTACCATTGCCATGAATCCATATCTAGCATGTAGAATGTATTAGCAGGACAATTATCATCTAACACAATATCTACATTATCAATAGAGAACGCAGCGAAACCAACTTTAAACATATCGCTAGGAGCAGATAAACCACTTTCCTTAGCTCGTACTAAAGCTTTCCACTTAAGATACAATGCTGAACCACATACAGCTAATAGAGAACCACGTTTAGCGCCATGCTTAAGGCATGAGTCAACCATGTAATCCCATTGAGCGTATGTAACGCCTGTAGCTGTTTGAACTGTATTACTAGCTGAAGTACCTGCTACACCACTAAAGATGTCGCCTTGAGCCGAACGTGTAATACCACCATAGTTAGCAACGCCACCACGATTATTAGTAGAATCGTAAGTTAAAGCAGCATTGATAGACATTGGCTGTTTAGCTGTTGGAGTAGTTACAGTAGAGCCATCATAAATACCATAGCCAAATTGACTTAAAGTATAGATTTGACCTAACTGTGCAGCTTCAACTTCTGCGCCAATAGTCTCAACTGTTACAGCTTCACCATTGTTTTCTGTGAAATCTTCCACATCATACTTAATAGGTGTTTGCATGTAAGTAAGTGTATGCTTAGTATAGCTACGCTTAGTCTCAGTGCTTGATCCCATTTGTTCGCCTTTAGCGTACACCTGAGATTGGTTATTACGTGCGATGGTAATAGGAGATTGTACTTCCGAACCACCAGTCCAAATTTTAATGTTGGACTTTTTCATTTTCTTAACGAGCGGATAACGCTCTTGGATTTGATCAGTCAACGTTTTCGTGTACATGATCTGTGTATCGACTTTTAATCGACTCACATCAGGTAGTGTCTGTGCCATAATTGGCCCTTTCTAAATTTTACCGCGCTGCTCTCATTGCAGCCATTACTTCTTCCATTGAACCTTCTGGGATTCCGTCACCCAGATCAACAAAACTTCCTCCACCAATACCATTGTCGGTTTGAGGTTTTTCAACAGGAGCATTGGCTTTTTCTTTGCCTTGATAATACTCATGTATAAAAGACTCTCTAACCACAGTAACCATGTCCTCATACTTAGGATGGTCTGTACCTTGCAAAGTGTAACCTGCGTCCTTACAACGCTGTGTAGCCCTTGCAATAGCAGCATTTCTGTTCTGAGCGCCATACTGATCGTCTAACTGACCTAAGACCTTCTCATAGTCAGCCTTCTGATTAATGTTGTTAATAGTCGCACTGTGAGAATCCAGAGAAGTTTGCAAGGTTTTTATAACTGCATCCTTATCCTTATCTTTCTGCGTCAATAACTGTACTTGCTCGTAAGCATCTAATTCGCCTTCAGTCTGCTGTACAGGCTCTGGCACCCTAGATAACTCTGCTCTAAGTTCTTCATTCTGCGCCTCAAGTGTCTGCGATCTCTTTTCAAAGTTAGCTTTCTCTTGTTGCACTTGTTGAAGTTCCTTATTGAACTCGTGTGTTGCTTCTGGTGTTTCTACTGTTTGTTCCGACATTACTACATACCTCTATAAGTGTTTGCCCGTGGGCCTTTACTATTACAACTCATTACCTGACTGTTTGGCCGTAGCCCTTTAGTTGGCATGAGTATTACGCGTTATTGAGCAGCCTGTTGTGGTTGCTGCCCTTGCTGTGCTTCTAGCTGTTGAGCATATTGCTGTAACATTGCTTGCACATTAGGGTCTTGCAAGAGTGGCCCAAACTGTTGAAATAGCTGGAACTCTTGATGTTTTTGTAACATCTCTTCTTTATTCTTAACTTCATATGCGTCTAATAAATTAGGCAATGAAGGTAGTCCAACTATTCCGTACAACTCTTGAGCATCTACTTTGTTTTGTTGTTTGTCGTTTGGAAGGGTTGAACCAGCTTCTACCTCTACATCGAACTTCACATCTTTTAGCTGTCTGGTGATCTGAATAGCTGTCATTTTGCTATCGTTGTTCTCACCTAGAACACGCACAATGCGTCCTTCGTCATAATTGAATTGGATAGCTTCGGCAGCGAGAACGTATAGGCGGTTCACTAGTTCATCAACGAATGATGATGTGATACCAACCTTTCCTCTACTTGCTCTTTGGAGGGCAGCAATCTCTGTAGCTGTCTGTTGGCTTGAGCCTTCTCGACCGATGCTTTGACCTGATATACCTGCTGAAATCTCCATGTTAGTCTGAGAAATCTTAAGCAAGCTAAATACGTCAGTATTAATGTTTCCTGCGCTGTGTGTTGTTACAGCGTTCTTACCCTTAGTAGGTATTAAACCATTACTAAGCTGTTTCTGTATGTCACCCTTGTTTTTGCTTGTTTTAGTTGTATCTACTTCTCGTACTGGATGAGCAGCAGAGTAAGCGTGTTCTGTGATGTTTTGTAAGCATACGTCAGCAGTGTTTTGATCTGCTCGTAACCCTTCACATTCATCTTGCCCAAACCAAGCGCCGGGAATAAGCTTATTAACTGCAATAGCAATAGGCCATGATCTGCGTCTAACTTGGTCTGTATTAGCATCGTAGCCCCATGCGAAGTCTTCAAGTATAGTATTACCTACCTTGATTACGTGTCTACCATAAGGGTACTTAGGCACCTTAACAGTCTCTTCAGGACTAGACTCTTCAGTCCATTCTTGACCTGTTTCTGCCCACACATAACGCTGTAATTCGTTGCGTACGACCTTACCTTCTTCGATAAGCATTTGTAGAGGCTTCTTGACCTTATAAGAGTCTTGAGCATAGTCTTTAAACCATATTACAGTCATTTCGACTTGCTTCTCTTTATCGGTCATTGGCTGTTCAAGAGTACCTTGTGTGTCATGACCTAACTCAGCAGCTAACTGATTTGAATTGTGACCGTCACTGCCAATAGCAGAACCTTCATTCACAATGCGCATCTCGTCTTTGATCTTGCTAGCTTTTCTGGGCCACCTTCTCTTGGCGTATTCCATATTAACCATGCGATCATAGCCTACATAGTCACCCTCTTCAGGGTTCTGTGACTCTAGCTTAGGATCGATGATTAAAGATTCAGGCCATAAGATACGTGCGTTTACATCAGCATCGTCAGGTAGTGAGTCGTCCCAATACACATGAAAAGCTTGGAAACCAAATAACTTTGAATAAAGACCACCTTTAATGAGTTTTTGGCGCAACTGGATTCTATCCATTCGCCACTTCGTAAGTGATTCTAAGTCTTTTGCAAAGGTTAGGTCGTCTGTCTCTTTAGGTAGAAAGAACGCTCTTGGATTGTTTTCATAGATCATTGATATTTGCTGATCTATAATTGATGATATTCTATTGCCAGAACCGTTTTGAACTAGCTCGTTGCCAGCACGTTTCTTCTGTAGCTTATTATGACCCACACCGTCACGATGATTCTGTGTACTCATTTGTGGGCGATAATCTCTTGCAGAGTCTAACCATCGACTACGCATACTTCTAAGTTGATTCTTAGACGCATCCCGCATTTCGTCAATTCTGACTCGCAGTTTATCATCAGGTGTTTTTGCTGTTTCGTGTATCATGTTTTACCTATGAAAGATGTTTGTAACCACCACCATCAATACTGCTGTAAGCTGTTCCCGATGCAGAACCCGATGTAGATACTGCTCCAAAAGTAGATGGAATAGCTGCGTTCTGTACTGTGAAATCTCCGTTAGCAGAGTTTTTAAAGCTAGGATTATGAAACAAAGAGTTATCTTCATTGTTCGCTGAGAAAGGTGAACTACCCCAAGTTGCCCACAAGTCCTGCCATTCAGTAAAGTTTGCAGGATCAGAAGCAGGAGCAGAAACATTAGCAAATGCTGTTAATGTCTGCGTATTGAAGTAGCAATTACTATCAAAGAAGAAAGATAATGGGTCTGGTATTTCACCAACATCACCTTTTATAAGATGACCTGTACCATCATATAGGAATATATTGTTTGAAAGATTTACGTCTTGAGGGTCTACGTCTGGGCCGGGCAAGTTCTCTTCACTAATATTCAAGGCTCCACTGTCTGTAGAATGGAACGAATTATTATGAACGTCACACCTTTGAGAACCTTTTATTAATAATGTAATAGGGCCGTAACCTGTATTGTTAAAGAATACAAGGTTATCTCCCTTTAAAACATACTGAGCGTTACCGTTTTTAGAGTGATTGCTGGATATTGTAGCACCATCTACACCTTGCCCTATCAAGTAAGCATGGGCTGTACCTGCTCCAGTATATTCAACTGAGTTATTTTCTACTCTAAGGTAACCAAAGCCTGTCCCTGCTGTACCATCGCCACCGATAAAGAAAGCATGGGTTGCTGTAACAGGCGCATTGACAGTAACGTCATTATTGAAGAAGTTAATAATACTGTCCGCATTGGCTGTTTCCGCTATAGTAATAAATCCCGTAGTAGAAGAACACGTTAAGTTAGATATTTGTAGGTAGTTGGGGTCTATACTGCTTTGTAATCTTATAGGTATATGGGTTGTTGAAACCGTATTAAAGTTGTATATTATATCATCTATAATGATGACTTCAATCACCCCACTCAAATTAAAACCGTGCAAGGCATTGGCAGCAGTAGCAGTAGTGTAAGTGCCTCCTGTCATTTGCAATAAGGCCGCAGACGAGCATTCGATTATTTGCTTAACATTATTAAAAATACAATCAGTAACTACAATCTCCCTAGTTGCTGATGTTTCTGAGAATAAGTTTATACCTATAGCAGCCACGCTGTCATTACCTAACGTACATCTAGTAATTGTTAGGTTAGTATCACCTGCTGACGTAAGCGATCTGACGCAGCTATTTGTGCCAGATACCGCATCTATAATAATATCTTCCACTATTATATGACCGCCGACTATAGTATACAAATAGAAGGCTGTATCAGTTCCATCACTATTAATCGTCACAATGTTGCCAGCGACGGGTTTTACGGTAATGGTACTGCCATTCTGCCCTGTTTGAAACCTTACACCATTAGTGTCTGCATAAGTACCAGTCCCAATACTGATAGAGTGGGTAGTGGAACCTGTACATTGATTTACGGCGTGTTGGATAGTTTCAAACGGGCCTACGCCACCACCTGCATCGGTTATCTGAGAACCATCATTAGAGTCCGATCCCCCGTTGCTTGATGTTGCTACGAAATAATCTGCCATTACTCGGCCCTCACCATAACACTCAAACCCCAAGCCAATGAATCTGTATTAGTCCACGCAAAGTCTGCATCTGAATCTTTAGGAATGTAAATACCTGCGTCATTAGCCCATCGTTGTAATACTTCAGTTTGCCCACTCATGTTTTGAGCAAAGAACTCTGTATCAATACTTGAACTTGTGTTATGGTCAATAGTGCCTGTCATTTCTAACGATGCTGAACCTGTACCAACTAGGTTGAAAGCAATCTGTAGAATTTGAAAGTGCGCACCTACTGCTGAGATTGTTTGAGCTACGTTGTCGCCAGTGCCACCTGACCACGAGTACTCTACAATTCCACCATAACTGTTTAAATCATTTGTTGTTACTGCCATAATTGGCTCCTAATCTATTCTGTACTATTCTAATTCTGGTATGTAGTAACCTAAGATCGTCATATGAATATCATCATCGTCCGTCTTAGCGTTTACAAATTTTCCTGCATTTACAAGTAGGTTTATTCCTATCAAGGCCACTCTGTCATTCTTTACTAAGTCGTCCTGATGCAATACTTTATCCACAGTTGTTGAATCATCACTATCTGATTCATATATTACTACTGTAGCACCTGTAGTATTAGACACTTGCTGATCTGCGCTATACACAAGCCCAGATACAACGAACTGCATACCATGTCTAGGCTCATAAAAGTTATAAGCTACATCAGCTACTCCAAGCTCTTGATGCGATGCGTCATTGTAATCGTATGGCGATGTAACCAACTGCCCTATAGTTGTTACTTTCGCAGTTGAGCTAGTATTGCCCGAACCATCAACGATTTGAGTCTTAGCGGGCACTACTCTTCTTCCACCAAGCTTACTACGCCTGTTACATTGGCTGTGCCTGTCTCTATAAGAATGGCTACAGCCTTGCCTTTTGGTATTCTTATTCTTGAGCTAGTGGTTAGGTGGTATTCATTACCTGCTGTTAAGCATTGGATAAAGAATAGTGTACCTAGCGATGTAAGCCCAGTTATGTCGGTTCCAGTCTCAATAGTAGCACTAGGAACCGCAGCAGAACCAATAGTTCGACTTACAGGCGTTAAAGCACTACCTCCAGCAGCAGTGCCACTTACTCCATGCAACTCTACTTGAGTGGTTGCGTCAGCAGTAATCCGAATGTCAGAGACATGAAGAACTTTGTCACCATCATTTTTAATGTAAAAAACATAGTCACTTGCACCTGCTGGATTTAGACCGTCAAAAGGTAACGACCAAACTTTTCCAGACTCTATATTTATATCAGCATCAACAGGGTTTGTTATCGAGTTCACTAGCAGCCTATTACCGCCATTAACCTTAACAATCTTGCCATTCACGCCTTGTATTTGAAATCCCATGCTCTAATTCTCCAAGTGACATATAACAGCAGCATACATATTCATGCTTGTATTGCTTGTAGGTGGCGTAACATTAATACCCATAGATGACCCTTTTGGCAAAATCTCGTTAATACCTATAAAAGACCTTGATTCTTCAGTAATCCTTACCAATATATGATCCGAACCATTAGTCTTTGTCTCAGAAGAAGCCCCAACATAAGCATCTGCTAGAAGTGAATTACCGCTACCAAAGTTTCTGTTTGAGTTTATTGCTACGTTATTCTCGTTAGTGATTATGTCGCCAGTTGTAGGGTTTCGGGTAAAAGTAGTCATCATGTCAAGACCATCACCATCACTCGCCCACAAACCAAGAACAATACCCGAAATAACCAAATTATCATTCTCGTTGTTTTTAAGGTACATAACAGATGTTTCATTGGCGTCTGTAAGCGTTATTACACCAGTATTAATGTTGTAGGCATTGCCTTTTTCATTAGCTGCTATTTCTTCGCTTTCAGTAACTGAGCGAGTAAGCAACTCTCCATCTGTTGTAACGTGAGCTACATATCCTGTATCTGCATCTTTTATAGTTGTAGACATTATGGTAAATCACTTTCAGTTATATTAATATCATCAGTTAAAGCGTTATGCAAATTAGCTATCTTCATCTCTACAAGAACATCATCTAGTAATGCCTGTAGGGTTGCATCGTGCATACGTATTTTCACTTTACCACCTTCAGTGATATGAGCGTCTTTTATGACTACGGTTGAATCTATTGGTGGGTGTCTGTACGTACTCATAATCGCCTCTATATCTTAGTTGTAAAGATACATGACGATTACAAGTTGCGCAAGGATAGGGGGTCAAGGTTTCTGAGAAGCGAGTGCTAACTCAACCTGTTTAACTGAAGTGTTGAACTTCAACCTAATCTTACCATCTTCCCTCTCGATGCCCAAACCCCTCTTTTGGGCGTTAGTAATCAGGGTAGTAAGGTTAGTCTTACTTATATTCATATCATCACAAACCTCACCTACAAGGCTCCAGTCGTTTGCTAGGTAGGTTGCTAGCTCTAAATGCCTTGGTATCATAGAAATCCTCTAAACTCTTTAAATTCTGCATCTTCTCGTCTTAGGCGCTCTGCTTCCGTTTCAGGCTCTTCCTCTTCTTCTTCTGGCTCTGGTTCGATCTCTATCTCTTTGGGAAACAAAGGTTCAGCAGTATAAGCCCTGCGTGTTAGCCATGACCCTAGCAAGGTAGCTATACTACCTGCGATAAAAGCAAAGATCATCATTCCGCACAAAAATAATGTTTCAGTTACCATTCTTCGTCTACTTCCATATCTTGCATTAAATCTACCGCATCATTGAACGCCAATGTATTCGTGTAGAAAGTTAAAGTTCCATCGTAATCTGGTCGATCTGTATAGTGTTGTTCAGGTGTTTCTATGATCTCAGTGACCTTACCTTCGTCCAATAGCTTCAATAGCATCTGAACCGCTATACCAAGGCTCATGACATCATCATCATGTTCCCCTGCCTTAGCTTCAGCCTTACCGTTCTTATTAGTGATAAAGTAGGCCATTTGGTCGCAAGTCTCTTTAGATACAACCCTAATGATCCGTTCCCTGATAACCTCTTGTAAACCACTAATCAATAGCCCTCTAGACGATATGTCTGTACGCCACCCAACAGCCTCAGTCATTTCATCAGTAATACGGCTACGCTCCATTCTCATATATAGGTTAGGATATTCTAATTGCTTGAATATCTCCCTAGCACCACCCCCCATAGTGTTGTTAATCTCAAAAGCTAGGTAGGCATCGTTATAATATCTACCTAGCTTATCAACTTGTGCGCATGTAATAGAGAGTTCTACCTGTGTATTTATCTTGGCTACAATAGCCTTGGTATCTACTCTTATCACATGGCACGAACCTGCATCTGGATCGTTCTTCTCTTCTTTATCTAAGCCTTCTGCTGGGTCAAAGCCCATTACATAATGCGCTCCAGAACACACTGGCTCAAATATCTCAATCATAGCGTGAGAGCCTTTATTGTGCGTACCGTCATCAGAGATCACGCATCTGTATAAAGGGTCATGACACTTAGATCGCTGAAATGTAAGGCCATTCTGCGCAAATACTGGTCTACCAGTCGCTAAGAAAGCTTCAGAGTCAGTTGCAGGGTTTTCCTGAGTAAACTTATTAAGATTACTGTTGTACAAGTCTTTGATCTGCCATCTACGCCAAGCCATTTGTCTTAGATTTAGATTGAACAGTTCCATCAACTCTCTTTCATTTCCAAATACATCATCGTCAAAGTCCTTAAGGTTCTCTTTAAACCCATAAGGTATCTCTAGCTGATTATCTTCAAATATGAACCAAGGAAAGAATATACCTACTCTATTAGAATTAGACTTAGGCAGTGTGCAATAGTTCTCTACAAACAAAGGTGTAGACTCACACCATAGGTCATAGAACGTACCACCTTGCCCATTAGCAGTACTTTCAATACAGAAGATACTATCATGGTTCATGTGTTCCTGTGGCAATGTAGCAGCAATAGAGGTCATTACAAGGTCAGCATCTTTAGCAAACGCCAATTCGCTTAAATGCACATCCTTGTACTCAGCAGACCTACCTAATTCACCCTTACCCATAGTCTGAATCGACATTGAGCTATTCTGGTGTTCTAGCTTGATTTCACGCTTACTACTGTACTTTGTAGGGTACTTCTCTGGGTTATGATCGTGCATGATCCTAGCACGTTCAAATAGCTTTTCTGTACTATCGTCATCATGGGCAGCAAACAGGGTATCATGGTTACGTTTAAAGTTAATCCTTGAATACTGCTGTTTAATACCCCAAGTAGACACACCAAACTGCCTAGCCTTTAACACAATGAACCACGCCTGTTTATTGCGAGAGAACTGTATGTCAATGAAAGCATCTAAGATACGTTGTACTTCATTAGGTTTAAATAGCACTAACTCACCACCACGCTTAGTCTTAATAAAGCAGTTAGTAGCCCCAAATACATCAGGTCTAGTCCTTACTGCGTTAAGGGAATCAGCTTGTTGTTTAGTTAGTTTCATTGCTTAATCATTTTCCATATCTTATTAGCTAATCTCTTAACTGGCCCCATCTCTAACTCCTCATAAGACTCATAAACTATCTTTTCTTCTAGTTTATCAATGTCAGTTATATTACTTGGATTAAGGTGTACAGTTGTCCATACACACTCTTCATGAGTATATAATGCTCTTTTAGTGTGCTTAGGGCTTATCATGCTACAAGGTGCTTCTAAATATTCCTCCCCTCCTTCTTCTGTTATTACGGTCACAGACCCTTTCAAGAGGAAGTTGGGGTGGTCATGCTTGTGTATCTTTCCTGTCATGAATATACCAGCAGGTATCGTAATCTCCCTGACATATATACCATCAGAGAAAGTATGCTTTAAGGGAAACGCATTGCCAAAGACAGCTCCTTTAGTCTGGGCGAGTGCATATTCAAAGTCCATTATCTTCTTGCGAAATGGCTTCTCTAACTGGTTATCCTTTTTACTTAGCATTTACTTTCTTTTTTACAATGGTCTTTTGACCTTTTGAAGGCTGTTTTGCAGGGGTCTTTTTGCCCTCTGTTTTCTGCTTCTCGCTAGCTAAATCAAATGTCTTTAACTGCATCTCCTTAAGTTTGGTTAGCTCTTCCTTAAGATACATGACTTCAGCACTTAGATCATCAGGCTCACCAGCTACGCCAAAGTCCTCTTTAACTTCTTCTGTCAATGGCAAGTTAGCGTTCTTGCATAGTGCAATTAATGCTTCCATCTTAGAGTTAAATCTACCGTTACCATGTACTTCCTTACCATGATTATCTACATATGCAAATGCCCAAGGTTGTGTTAAATGTAATAGTTCTGCCATGTTTTAATCTTTCTAATTTACTGTTTTAATGTTATTTGGCACCAATATCTTTGGTGGCTCTATTTCAGTTACTGCTCCTATCGATAGGAACTTCTTGTCTTCACCGTCTACGCCGATCCTTAAATGACCACTATTAAAGCTAGGAATCAATGGCGCGTAGGTTATAGCTGATTCTTCACCAACACAATCTACACACAATACATCTACCTCCGTAGCTGGGTCTAGGGTTTTAAGGAACTTTATTAGTTTCTTTATGGTTGTCATACTTCTTAAACCTCTCTATTCTTTGTTTCTTTTTATTCTTATTCCTAGACCTAACGCTCTCTGTGGTTTCAACTGGTGAAGTCCAAATGTCAGCGTTATCGTCATTCCTTACCCAGTCTCTATAACAAATAGAGCATGGCCCCCAAGTATTGTCTTCTTGAAATATTACCTCATTACCGCATATGCAGTTAAACATACCCATTGCTTATAATACCTCATATACTATCCTTGTATGTGCGTCAGGTGAATCTACTTTGAACCACTCATCCACAATTAATCCATTGGTAAACAGAGACTCTAACTCCTCGTCAGGCTCCTTATACGACTCTATTGATGCTACACTACCGCAATGCTCAGTACGTCCATCTACGGTCAATGTAACGACTGTTTCAGGTAAACTATGGCTAAGGCAATGAATAACGTACTTCCCTGTTATCATCTTTGAATCGTCAAGTAGCATTAACTCTTGTATTGTTTTAGTGTTGTGCATTATTCATCCTTATCCTCTCTAATTAATTGAACTCCTAACCTAACAGCATTAGGTGAAGATATAACCCCATCTTTGCCTATCGTAAATCCAGTAAAATCGGGCTTGAATTGTATCGTGTTAGCATTTTCTACCATAGATAAAGTATAGGGCTTCTCTCCCTTTGCTTTATAAATAAACTTCATTCTACTGTATATCGGGCTTTTAGCTATCATGCCTGTAATAATGTCACCCTTCTCAACCGCTACTTTTTGTATCCCTGTTATTGCGTGTGCTTTAAGCATGCTACCTCTTCTTGTTCTCTTTTTATCTTATCTGTCATACGATCAAAGCAATCTTGATGTAACCTTAAATAACCACGAAAACCCCTGATATTACTCAATACAACTGCACGATTACCGTCATCTATAATACTGTTACACCAACAACAAGAATGGTCAAAGTCAGTCATTTTCAATCTAGCGTTCATAAATATTAAAAACCTTTGGTATTAGGGGTTGACAACCATATAGTTTTGGATTACCATAAGGACGGCGGTAGGGAAATAAGGACCAACACTAAGAAGACCCTTAAGGGCTTCGACTGTTGCTTGAGCTACTTCAATCATTAGCAAGTAACTATATACTAACATCTAGTATCACCAGTATCATCAAACCTACAATAATATAACATACT
>Ga0255040_10000006_pt1 | contig 46174 bp, 34 predicted proteins | sample BC1_12_2_MG_FD_181711 | JGI IMG/M metagenome (GOLD analysis project Ga0255040, IMG submission 181711) | Seawater microbial communities from Strait of Georgia, British Columbia, Canada - BC1_12_2 | ecosystem: Environmental > Aquatic > Marine > Strait | place: Canada: British Columbia | collected... | reverse complement strand
ATCTATTCCATAATCTAAACCTTCATATTCAGGTTTTGATGCTTGTAACAAATCAATATTTTGATCTGTATAACTCCAAGATGGAACATTAGAATCAGTAGCTTTATTCCATTTATCAAACCAATTGTCATCATCAATTTGACCAGGAGGTTGTTGATATGTAGGTATATTACCTCCACTTTTTCTAGATAAAAGTTCTAAAAAATCAGGATTCATTACTGCATTTTGATATTTTTGCTCATCAGTTGGAGGTTTAGGTGCATTAACATTCATAGCTCCTATATCTCCATATACAGGTCTGTTAAAAGGAACATATTGACCTTTACTTTTATAGTTTTTATTTTTAGAGTCTCCCTCCATTACATCAAGATGCTCAGTAAAAGTTTGAGGAGGTTTGACACGAATCATATATCTATTAATTAAATCTGATAATTGATTATTAGATGCATTTGAATCTCCTGTAAATTCTTGATTAGCTTCAGTACTTATAGGAGCTATTCCTCTTGGTTGTATTTGACCTTCCTTTTGATACATTGGAATGTAACCACCCATTTGCATTTTACCTGCAACTTTCCATGATGCTTTTGCAAATGCAGCTTTCTTATTTATAGCTTTACTATTTGAATTTAATCCTCTTTTTATACATTCTAATGTTACTTTACCTCCACAATATTTTGTAAATGAACCAACAGTTCCTCTCTTCTTCATTGAATCAGAAGCTTTCTGCATCCATTGTTGACCACCTTCTCTTGCAAATTGATAAGGCATGTTTTCAATCATATCTGCTTCTTCTAATAATGAGTTATATAATTGTTCTTCTTGATGTTCAGATACTTCTTCTTGTAATATATTTATAAATTGTTGTTTCTTATCATCATATAAAGACATTGGTTGTTCTTGCTCTTGAGGACCTCCTTCTTGAAATTTAACATTTCTGTTTGTTGCAGGATCTACTATTCTATAAGATTGTAATACTTTATTTTTGTCATAATAAGGAACTACATTAAAACCATGTTCTGATGCTTCTTTTGTTAATGTACTTAAATTAGCCCCTTTATTAGCAAAACCTGATGTATTTATATTCCAATGTTTTGCCCAAGCACCTAAATCTGGTTTTACTGTTTTACCTTTATTAGGTAATGTTTTAGGAGTATTTACAGCTTTTGAAAAATCTATTTTAAGTTGCTTACCTGCTGCTTCTAATCCTTCTTTAACTATTTTTCCTCCAACAAAAGGTAAAGCGGCAGCTCCACTATACATTAAAGTATTACTAACATCTCCTTGCATAAGATAATCAAGAGCACTTGTAACATCTGCAGCTTCTCCAACTAAAGGATAGTAACTTAAATTATCTCTTCCTTCTTGAGTATTTGCGTCAAAAGAAGTTGTATTTATATAATTTTGCAATATATCCATAGCGGCTGGATTACCTGATTCTGGATAACTTTGACTTATTTTGTCAAGCATTGCCTTTACTTCACCTTCTTCCTGATACATATCCAGTTCTCCACCCTCTTCATACACACCACCACCACATTCAAAACAAGGCTTTCCACCTTTACGCATTATAGGTTCATGACCATAATCCATATTTTTCATTTCTAGATGATCTTGGTATACATTTGCCATTGCACCCTCTCCAGTTTCTGGATTATACATCATATGAGGTTTAAATGATTCTCCTCCTTTTTTATATACTCTAACTCTTCTTTTTTTAGTCATGACTTATACTATATTATAATATACAAAATTTAAATTATATTGTTAAATTTATAAAGTTTATAGATTAATCTAAATATTCTATATCATATCCTTGATTTATTAAATCTCTTATTTCTTCTTCACTTTTATATCCTATTTCTCCACCATCTTCTTCTTGTGATAAGATTGTTCCTGTTCCAATTGCTCCAGCAACAATAGGAGTTTTATTTATTAAATCTACTATACCAGAACGTCCTTTTTTTGATGGTTGTAAAAAACTTAATATTCTATTTTGTTTTCCATTATCTGATCTCCAAAAATTCATTAATATCTTGTCATCAATAGGATCTTGAAAATTCTTGATTGCTCCAGATTGATATAATTCATTTCTAAGTTCTCTTAACATTGCAAGAGGTTCAAGTTGCAAACTTGTCTTGTCTATATGAGCATCTTGATTTGGAAATCTTTTCTTAAAATTATCAAGATTTCTAGTTGCTTCTTCAACATGATCATTAAGTGATTTAACAAATTTTTCATCACTTCCTCCCCATTGTTTGTCAAATTCAAGATTTCTTTTTGCTCCCGCTAAGTCATCTTGTAAATCTGATAATTCAACATTATATCTATCTTCAGGTAATAATAAATTTTTTCTATTAGGTCCATAATCTTTTTGTGTATACTGATATTTTTCTAATTCATTAGTACCTATAAAGTCATCTGTTCTTTTATTTTCTCTAAAAAATTTCGAAGCAATCCTATCAAAGTCAGTAGATCTATTTTTTATTAAACCTCTTTTTTCCATGTATAATTGCATTAAATGACCTATTTCATGATCACCAACTGTAGAGGTTGGATTTGGAACATGACTAAATACTTTATTATGCTTATCAATACCTAAGTTAAGTAAATCATCTACATTATCTACATTTCCTTTTGCTAGTTTTCCTGCAAATGCCTTTCTTACTGGTATATTTGTATATTGAACTTCGTTCATAAGATAACTCATAAAATCATCTGGATCTTTAATTCCTAAATTAACTAGTTTTTCTCTAGCAGCAGGATTATTAAAATTTTCAATTAAAGGTTTTATATATTCATCAACATTTTCTAAAGGTTCAATGCTTGTTAATAATTCATTATATTGCACATCTTTATACTGATCTCTAATTCCTTTATTTTTATTATTTTTTAATTTTTTTAACTCTAAGTTTTTAGCTTCTATTTCTTTATTTGCTAATGCTAATTGTTCATCTATATTTTGATTATATGCATTATTACCATGAAAAAAAGATTTTGTAGGTTTTTGTTGAATTTGTGGTACAACTATGTCATCAATTATTTGGGTTTGTTTTAAAGTTTTATTTAGAGGATTAGTTAATTTTGGTATTATATTTTTAGCACCTTTTAAAACATTTCCAGCAGGTTTTATTAAAGGAGCCATAATCATTGCATCTGTAGCTCCTTCAATCCCTGAACCATATGGATTACCAAGAATATTTTTATCAGCTGAATTAAAATCAAAAGGGTTAATTTCTTTTTTTAGAAGAGCTCCTATATCAACAGCTGTATTTACAACATCTTTAGCAATTTGTTTAGGATGGTCAATAACACGTAAAGCTGATGGTATTCCAGTAAATTCTGCCATACCAGCTGTTTGTTTATTCATATCTTTTACTACACGTGGTATGCTATAATAATAATCATCAATTCTTTTTTGTACTTCAGGGTCTATTCCATCTGCTTCTCTTTTAACTTGCCAATCATTAGTTGCATCTATTGGATCATGTAAACCATATGATGAAACTTGTCCTGGTGCTTTTTGATGTTTGGATATTTTATTTTCTCCTTTTAAAAATGCATCAAGAACTGATTGGCTAAGTGGACCTTTAGTAGTTTTAGGTATTTTACTTAACTGATCTTTTTCTAATTGTTCTTTAGTTATTTCTTTATAATTACCATTTTTATCCTTCTTAAGTATTCTTCCTTTATTTAATGGTACATGTTCTCCTGTTGCAACTACGGGTTTTCCAAGATAACCTGCTGTTGTAGGAGTTTCTAAAAAAGAATCTTTTGAAAGCTCAACTATATAATCTGAATCATAGCTACTAGCTGTTTCAAAACCTTCTTTACCCGCACCATAATGTACACCTCTGTGTTTGGATATTCCTGGCATAGCTTCATGAGATTGTGCTTGTCTAAACATACCTGTAGTAAGAGCATCATCATAACCTTCTTTTCCAATACCTCTATAAAATTTAGTTGGATCTGGTGTAAAAACATTTGTATTAGGAGAACCTGGTAAAGTTTTTGATAGAGGTTTTTCTACAGGTTTATATCCTTTTAACCAATGAGGAGTATTTAGTTCATTAAATTCTGCTTGTAAAATAGGTAAATCTTTTAAAGAATATTTTTCAAGTTTTTGAATCATGTCTTTTGGAAGTATATACTCAGAATTTGGTAAATTAGAAAGTCTTTTTGCATCCTCAAAGTTCTTAACACTATATTTAGAAGCTAATTCTTTTGGCATTTGAGCTTTTAATATTTCTATCTGAGCATTGTCTGAAAAATTTCTAGTAGCGGGATTAATATAATAATCTAAATTAGAAGGATTATCAGCAAACCATTGTCCAAAATACTTTTCTCTTGCTTTCATATCAGGATTAGTTTGCGGATTTAATAAGTTTTTTTGATACCATTTTAGTTCTTCTCCTGCTGCTTGTTTTGCTCTTAAGTTTTCTGCCATATTTACATATGGATCTTGACCAACAGGTCTAGCTCTAACAAGCATTTTTTCTGTTGCTTCTTTAGCAGCCCAAGGATTATACTTATATGCATTTGGAAATTTATTTGGTAAAGTTTTTAGAGCCTTGAATGTAGAACCTAATACAGGAGCAACAACTGCCGCATCTAATGCTAATGCATTATCTGTCCAATAAGGTGTTCCAAATGCATTGTTTCCATCTCCTCCAAAATCTACATCTTTATTTACCATGCTTTCTATAAGTGGTTCTGCAGATCCTACTGACAAAGGATTGAAAAAACTTGCAACATCTGCAACTGTATTACCTATAGATTTTACAGTCCCAATAGGATCCTGAATTACTCTTTTTGCTGGCTCAACAAAAAATTCATTTAATGTACCAAAAACATCCAAATCCAACATATCTATAGCAGGATTCCCTTTTTCAGGATAAGTGTTAGATAAGCTATTAAAAAGTTCTCTTACTTCTCCAGGAGGTGTTTGATATTTATTTTCCCCACCATCTTTAAAATTAAAATCATGTTTTATTTCTGAACTTCCAGGTTTATGAAACATGTCATATATTATATTACTAGCTGATCTTCTATGTGGTTTATTTGGATCACCAGTTATTGTATAACTATTAAATCTTTTTTTATTTGAAAAAGGTGTTATAGTATCATTTAAATTTGTATCAACTATTTCTGGAATTTGAAATGGATACTCAGAATATGTAGATGATATAACTTGTCCTGGAGGAGCTTGATATTCAGGTAAATCTTCTACTACAAAACCTCCTTTTTGATATTCTTTGATTTCTTCTTCAGTAAGATCAAGATCTATATACTGACCTCCTAATTCAAATTGATTTATCTCACCTCCTAATTTTTTATTTTTAGATGGAAAAGCTAATGCTCCACCTACCCATGAATTATTTGCTTTATTATAACCACTCCATTGATTGAATTTTAAAGTTTTTGATTTATTAGATTCGGGTCTTGCACTAAAACTACCAACATCATGATATCCAAAAGTTAATTCATTTGGTTTTAAATTATACTTTTTCATTATAGACTTAGCTTTATCTTTAATCATATTAATTGATCCCGCTACTTCAATAATCTTTCTTTCGTCATTTGGTAGTTCAATGAAAAATACAACACCTGTTCCACCAAATCTTCCATATGCACCTTTACCACCTCTTGAGTCACTTGTTGGAAATATTAAATGAGTTTTATTAGTTTTAACTTTTTTACCATTTTTATTAGTAATAGTATATTGATTTTTTGTTGGTATTGAAGATACAGTATTTTGAAAACCAGCTGAATTTGTTTTACCTTCCCAATCTAAGTCTGACCATTTAAACTGTCTTAAAGGAGACATTATACTATCTAAATCTTGTATTTCATTTTTCTTTAAATATTTTACATTAACTTGTCCATTATCTAAAGTTTCATATACAGGAAAATAAAAATCTTTTACACTTGACCCACTTATAATAGGTTCACCAGATAGTTGCTGATTAATCATTTTTTTAGCATACTCATGTTTATAACCATCAGTTGCATCAGAATCTAATAAAAAATGTGCTATTCCTTCAACATTATTATATGAAGTATTTTTATCAGACTTGCTATAATTTTTTATAGGAACATAATTAAAACCATCTTTTGCATCAAATTCATTTTGATACATCATTATGTTACCTGTATAATCTTTTACTGAACCAAGTTTTTTAAATTTAGACCCTTCTTTTAAATCTTTTCTTGCTGTTTCATCTGCAACTTCTCTTATAGTCTTTACTTGTTTTAATTCTTCTTTAGCATATAAATCTTTATAAGGAGCTCGATTTAGATTAAATGTTTTTTTTGTATAAGGATTTGTAAAATCATTATATGTTTCATTAGGTTCTGTTTCTGACAGATCTATTTTAACATCTACTTTTTCTGTATTATAAACATCTTTATTTAAATATTTAACTGCACCTCTATTTATGTTATCATAAATATTATTTTTTAAAAAGTTAAATTCATTTTTTATTTCATTTATGTTTGATACGGCTTCTTCATAAACATTTTTTCCAACTTGTTTTAAATCACTTATTTTATCTTTTCCATATTGAATTAATATTTCATTTTTGTAATCATCAATACGTTGTTGTTCTTCTATTTTTAACTGCTCAAGATATTCTTTTTCTTTTTGTTGTATTAACTCAGCTTTTTTCTGTTTATCTTTTTCTTGGTCAATTGAAAGATTTATAGATTGCCTTTGCTCATTATCTAAAACTTCTTCATCATTTTCAAACTGTGATAAGAAACTTTTTAATCCATCTTGTTTTTTATTTTTGTCAGGAAATGCATAATCAGGATCTATTTGTACAGGACTTTGGCTTATCCATGAAGGTATTTCAGCAGGCTCTTCTTCAACTGATTTACTTTCTGGTAATACATAGTTTGGATCAATTTGAAATGGACTCTGATTAATCCAAGATGGTATTTCTGCTGGTTCTTCTTGAGTTTCTTCAACTTGTGTATTAGATGTTAAGGGAGGAGTATACGCAGAGTTACTTATCCAATCAGGTACATTAACCGTTGGATTATTAGAAACTTCTACATCTTCTTCTTCAACTACTTGTTTAGGTAAATTTTGTGTTAAGGGTTCAAATGTTTGTTCAGGAATTTCAGGCATTTGAGGCATATCAAATAATTCAGGAAACATATTTGTTAAACCTGCTCTTGTTCCAATTCTCTTTCTAACTAAATCATCTAATGTATTTCCTTCTTCAAGAAGTCTTTTAATATTCTCTCCATATTTTTCATAATCAAAATCTTCTTTTATATACCTACTTGAAGTTTGACTAGGAACTGAATTAAATTCTCCTGATATAATTCTTTTTCTTAATGCTATGTTATTAGCATATGAACCATTAGTTAGTCCTTGTTTTTTAGCTTCTGACCATGGAGTGCCTGTTGCTTGTTTCCATAATTGCGAAACTGTTCCTCCTGATTGAGCTGTAGGAACATTACCTTCATTAGAAGTATTTTTTTGTTGTGCTAATCTTTTAAATACATGCTCTAAAAATTTAGGATCTTGAATAGATTTTTTTTCAGGTAATAGCATTTTCATATCAGGTTTACCATCACCATCTCTATCTTTAAAAAATTCTTCTTTATCATCTTTCCAGTTATCTCCTTTATATTCATTCCACCATTCTTCAGGTGTTCTTATTCCTTTTCTCCATGTTTTTTTAAAACGATTATATCCTTGTGCTTTTCTCCAATCTTTATCTATATAGTTTCTATACTCATCTCCCAAATAATCTGAATATTGATTTTTTTCAATTTTATTAAATCTTGAAAGATCATTTAGCTCACCTAAAGCATTCTTATCTAAGGACAGGGGGTTTCTAAAATTTAAATTATTTTCTTCAATCCAATTATTAATTTCTTCTCCTGATTTTTCATTCCAATTAAAATTATTTTCAGTCATTAAAGATTTAACATGATTTAACCTTGTTCTAAATTCTGTAGGAGTTTCCTGATATTTTTTCCATTTTTCATCTTCTTCTTTTGTGCCATAAAATTGAATATCATAATCTAAATTAAGATTTTCATAATCACTAAATTCAGGATACATTGCTTTTTGATAATTCGATCCTTCTAAAGTTTCTGGACTCACATCTGTACTATGTCCTACTTCATGTCCTATTGTGTGTAATTCATTTTGTAAACCTAAATCATCTCTCATCTTTATCTCTCCAGGTTCACCTTCTATATTTGGAGCACTATATAATCCTAATGACCCATGCATATCATTTGAAAAATTATCATATATTATATTTGTATTATTTATTCTATCTCTTTGATTTTGTATATTTACTGCAGCATCATCTCCCCAAGTAGTTTTAGCGTTTTGTTGATAAAAAGGATGACTTAAATAATTATTCCAATTTTGTTTTTCATTTGTAAATTTCTCTTCTAATGTTGCAGGTCCATTATGATTTAAAGGAATATTCATATTCATATGAGGATGTTTATGTTCTCCAAAATTTCCACCTTCATGAGCTTTAGGTAATTCTCCACCTAATTTTAAATCATCGTCATCTGCTATATCAGAACTTTTAGAATACTTAGCATAATAATCATTCATTGTAGGACCTGCAGAAATAGCTGGACGTGTACTTTCTATATCATGCCACATATCTCCATATGAAACACCATCTCTTTGATAACCTTTAGACAAAGCATATCCTTTTGGTATTTCTGGTTTTTTTATAACTTCTTTTTTAGTTATTGGTTCTTCTGTTTTTTTTACTTCAACTATTGGTTCTTCTTCAATAATATTTTTTGTTTTTTTAGATGTAACTTTTTTAGATTGAGTTTTTTCATCATCTCTAAATTCTGCTTTTCTAATTTGTTCTCTTCGTTTTTTTGCTACCTCTTTTTTTAATTTATAATATTCTTCTCTTGTGAACCGAGTAGGCATTTTATATTTTGGAAATTGAAAATTATAAAAATTTTTATCATCATATCCACCTAAATAAGAATTAGGATCATAATTTACTCTCTGTCCCATTGGCCTAAACTTGCCATTTACTCTTGCATTAGTATTAGGATCATATGTTTTATTATTTGGAAAAGTTGCTCTAGGTATTCCTGCATTAAAAGTTGACCAACCAACAGGTTTTATATCTTCATGCATTACTGATGTTACAGGAGGTAATGACACAACTGTTTCTGGTGTCTGTTGATTACCAAACCAATCAGTTTTTTCTCGTTGCATTATAACAGGAGTTCTATTTTTTATACTTAATTTATCACTTATTTGTTCAGATTTATCCAAATTTAAATGAGTAGTATTGTCTGTATTAAGAGTATTTACATCTGAATTTTTTTTAAATTCTCCTGGATTTAATATATTAATCATATCCGCACCATCAGAATCTCTATTTATATTTAGTTGTAATTGTTCTAATACAGTATTTCCATTAGGATATATTTTATTCCATTCTGATGATGGATTTGATGCATCTATATACCTTACATCTTCTTTTTTTCTTGGAGTAAATTTATTTGTAAAAGGTTCAATAAAAGTTTTATAAGGATTATTTTTAGCTTTTTCTGCATTTTCTTTAAATGCTTTTAAAAAGTTAAAATCAGTGTTGTAAGATTCTTCAATTGGATCAGGAAATTGACTTAAATATTGTTGAATAAGTATAGCTTGATTATCAACTAAACCTAAACTATCACCAAACAGTTCTAATTCTTCTTCTAATTTTAATCGTTGTTGTACTTCACCATAAGTTTGATATGAAGGTAATTTTTCAACAACATATCCACCTTTCTTATACTCTTCTATCTCTTCGTCTGTTAATTCAAGTTCTTCATATTCTCCACCTTCTTGTTTTTGTAAATTTCTATTTCTACTTTTATCAAGTTTTAATTTGTATATGTCTTCCTCACTTAATCTTTCATTAGTTTCAGGATCGTAATACATTCTACCATAAACATTAAAAGGATTTCCAACAATACTTTCTCCTTCAATATTAAATGGACCAAGTTTTACATTATAATCATTTTTATCTCTATAAGATACATAAGGCATATCTATATCTTTATCAAGTTCTTTCTTTAAGATATAATTATTTAAACTAAATCCGCCCGCAGCAGAATCATAAACCTGTTCATCTTGACCTTCTTTTAACTTATTAATTATATCTAAGTGTAATACATCATCCCATATATCATCATCATTATTAAAACTAAAACTTCCAGGTTGATAAGAAGATTGTTTGAATGTATCATATTTTTGAGGCTTCCCTAGATAATTTCCCCAAGCATCCATAGAAGCATTTTTTGAATATTCTCCATATTCAGTATCTCCTCTAAACATTGGTTGATTTTGAAATTCATCAAAAGATGTTTCTTTACCATCCCACATAAATGGTAATTGTTTACCTGCAACAAATTCTTTCATTGCATGTTTAGGATCATATGCTATTGGAGTAACAGAATTATATAATCTATCTTTTACAGATTGTTTTATACTTGTTTGATTTCCTGGTAGTAAACCTTCGTTTCCTGATAAATAATTTGAAAGTCTATCTTTAATTTCTCCAAGTGATTGCGCTTTAGGTAAAGGAATTTCCCTCACAATATCTGTATCAAAATGATGTATTCCTGAATAAGGTGGTAAGATTCTTCCATTAGCCCATAATGGAATTCCTGTATTACTCATATCAATTTTTCCATTTGAAGTATGAATATCTAAATAAGGCTCATCTTTAAAAGGAGAACCATCACTATATCCTAATTTTGATATGAGTTTCTTATTCTTCATTATCTTGGTGAATATTGATTTTTAAGATTTAGTAATCTAAGTCTCATGCTTATTGGTCCAGATATATTTCTTCTTAGTTTAACAATATTTGTATAATGTCTAAACTTTTTTCTTTGAAACTCATCTTTATTGTAATTAAGATTAACTGAATTTAAGTTCATTACATATCCATTATTTTCTAATATCCAAATTGGTCTTTGTGCAAAACCAGGAATTGAAGGATCATAAAATTCTCCTCTATTATCCGTTATATCCCAAAACTGATTAAATCTATATTTCTGCTCTTCTTTAGAATAAAGTATATCTATACTTGTAGGATTTATTATTGGATATTGTGAGTTAGCAACAGGATCATTTTTAGATTGTAAATTTAATCTTAGTTCTCCTGATACTTGTTCTGTATTATATATATAAGCCCTATCAAAATTATAATCTAATACATGAAATTTATCTATATCTAGATTATCAGATTTATAACATTCCATTTGATACTCTAAACTTTTCAATGTATTTACTGTTTGCCCAGTAGGAGCAACTATATCTATTTCATAAGGATAATCAACATCATAGAAATTACAATAAGATTTGCTAGTATCATTATGTTTCCAAATACCATTATCAAATGTAGTCATGAAATTATTTCTTCCTGGAAGCATTAATGACGGCTGCCAATCATGAAATGAAATCCATGATTTTGTTTTAGTATCATAAGATAATGTCCATGAAGCATTTTCAAAATATGTTTCATCACCTAATTGAAATCTAGAACCTCTATATGAAAAAGTATTTTTACCTAAGTATTCAACTGCGGAAACTGGATTACCATCTGAATCTACTCTATATCTTTCTTTAAGTTTGTAATCTTTTTTTGTAAAGTATACAATATTATTACTATTATCATACATTGCTTGACATCCTACACCTATAATAGTATTATCAAGTAAATCATAATCAGGAAAATCTTCTACAACTTTATATGGTAAAAATTCTTCAAACCACCATTTCATATTTTGTTCAGAAATATCAGTAAGTTTAGATCCTCCATAATGAAAAACTTTACCTTGATTTTGACTTATCCAAAAAGTTCCAGCAGGAGTATTAATAATAGATCTTCTATTCTGACATGCTGCAAATTCATATGAATCATCTGCATTAACAACCGCTTGTCTTGGTTGTCTAAATACACTACCATCACCAACTGTTAAATCTTGTAATGAATCTGAACTATATTTCCAAGCATCCTGTGCATCAAACAATACTGGAGAATCATCATCAAATAAAACAATTGATGCAGAGTTAGATGTTTCTTTTACTGCTGTAATTTTACTTGTAAAATCTTTAAAGTTTTTTCCTAAAAATACTTGCCAGTTATCTTCTTTGTTATATATAGAATCTAAAGGTACTGGTAATGAATATAATAATCTCTTAGGGTAATATGTATAACAAGTTTTAGCAATTTCAGGATTATAATCTGACCCTTGTACAGTACCAAAACTTGTAAACTCTTGATATAATCTGGCTATACTTAATGAATAATCATATTTATGAAAGTTACCTGCAGCAATAATGTCTGTATCAAATAATAAATTTAAATCTGTATATTCATAAGGATCATAAAATCTTTTTGCTTTTTCCTCATTCCAATCTCTATGTGCACAATTAACTTCTGACTCAACATAAAAATCTCTAACTCCAGAATTAAACAAATACATATATTTATTTTTCTGAATGAATCCGTCTCCTAAATCAACTAACCAATTTATAAATGTACTACTAGTTAAAGTATATTCATCTAAATTCATAAAATTAGACGGTAGTATTGATGGACCAGAACCTCCAGAATCAAAAAGATTAAATACACCACTCATAAATGAACCTAAATCTTGCTGTAATGTATCCATCCAATAAGTTGGATATGGAACATTAGTTTTTAATCTATAATCATATTCAGTAGAATCAGGAAATCTTGAATCCATCCAATCATTAAAAAAGAACATTGAATTTTTTTCTGTATATCTTGATATATAAATATCTCCTCCAAATATTACATTAGAACTAGTAACAGTACTTTGAGGAGTTTCTTCTTGATATTCCCATTTGTTTACACAATATGATGCAGGTATTTGCTGCATTCCACCAAGTTGACCATATTGATTTCTTAATCTTGTTTTTAATGCTGCATATTTAACATAACTATTAGATTCCCATTCTCTATCAATTAATCTTGAATTAAATCCTGGTTCTCCAATATTGAAAAAAGAATTATTTCTATGTCTTCTTGATCCAATAGTTTCTCTTGTATTATCTAAACCTACAGGAGGTATAGTATCTTCTGTTGTTTTAATTGCTACAAAAGATCCTCTATGTAAATTATTTATTCTATGATTTTTTGTAAACTCTTGTATATTACCTTTAGTATATCTTGCTCTCTGAATTTTATATCTATAATTAGCTGGATCCTCATTTGATGCATTAGATTCTATATTAGTATAAGGACAATGAGAAATATAATTCAATGCATATTCTTGAGGTCTACTAAAATTCTTTATAACATTAATTATATTTTCAGTAGCTTCTCCCCAATAAGCTGTAAAAATTGGTATACCAAGTACACCTTGTACTGCTCCACCTAATCCAAGTTTTCCATGAGGATAATAATCAATATTTGTTGTTCCTCCATCAACTCCTGGAATAATATTTAAAGTATTAGCACCTGTTGTATACAAACCTCTACCTGCACTTGGAGCAAAGATTTGTCCTATTAACCCAGCCATTGAATTTAAAGCTGTTTCTCCACCTGTAATTAAATTATTTTGAAATACAGCACTACCTGGAATTAAAGGATTTCCAAATGCATAATTAAAAAGTGCGAGATCAGAAAAAGAACTTGTATACGGAGCAGGAGGAGTAAGTAATGTAGTAGCTGGATTTGGAGCAGTAATATTTAATCTTGGATAATTAATTGATTGCTTAACATCACCTAATACTTCTAATAAAGATGCTCCAAAACCTAATACCATTGCAGCAAAAAATGCTTTATTAGTTAATAACTTAAATTTAGGATGTCCATTAACTACTTTAAAATTACCAGATGCCTCTCCATCTAATTCACCATATATTTTTAATATCTCTTGTGTTAAAAAAGGATTTTTAAAAGTTGTATCAGGAGAATGAAATGATAGTATGTCTTTTCTATATCTTTCCCCACCTAATGCTGGTAAAAATCTACTAAGAGGAATATTTTGACCAAATGGAATTTCATTTTGATTAGATAAGGGTCCATTTTGTGTAGCTTGGTTATTTGTACCATTTTCTAAATTTAAAGAATATGGTTTTGAAGATAAATATGGGTCTAATCTTAAATCATTATATGGATAATTTTGATATAAACCTTTAGGTCCACTTTCAATCACATCACCATTTATATCATATCTGTCATATTCAGCCATATTATTTATAATACCTTTTGCTATGACTGTTTTATTACCTTGTCTAGAACTTCTTAAAATCTCATATCCAATTATTCCTGGAATAATTATTTGATCTGCAATTGGATCATTTGGATTTTTAACAGGAGCTTTAATATTATTAAATGCAATACCTAAAGTGTTTATAAAAACATCTTGATCTACTCCACTAGCATCTTTTACAAAATGTTTTGTTTGATAATGATCAGGCATTTTATGATGTCTAATTGGTTTACCACATAAATCTCCCCAAACATCTGGAGTGTCATCAGGATATCTTTCAGTAGATTCCCAATATCCCATCTTACCTTCTTTTGTAATAACTCCGCCATCAGTAGGATCATCATAAGGAAATGGGGTTGTACCTGAATTAGTTGTAGATGCTGTATTATAAACTTCAAATATTTTTTCATCATAGGGTAATGTTCCAGTATTAATTGTATTTGTTTCAAATACATTAATTGGAGTTCCTGGTATACTAAAGTTTGTTGGAGCTCTTCCTGGAATATGATATGAAGATGATCTATCTCCTGTATCATATACCCATCTTATAAAAAAACCATAAACCTCATCTCTCATGTAACCTGTTACATATCCTCCTTTATTATAGTAATCTTCTATATACTGAGTCTCAACCCATCTTGTTTCTATTTGATTTGCTAATGGTTGATAATTAAAATCTAATCTTCCTGTAGGAGAAGTACGAATTAATGCATCTGCATATTTATACATTCCTTCTGATTTTTCATAATAAGGTGTTATAACAGGAATTAATATTGTTGGAACAGTTATTAATGCTTGTGAAATAAGATCAATAGATATTCTTTTTGTGTTAGTACTATAAACACCAATTCTTTTTGCAAATGAAGCATTATTAATTGTTGATATAATAACAAGTTCAAATTCATCAAAACTTTCATCAACATCTTCAATAACTACATCTAAAGCTCCATAAGAATCTTCATGAAAAAATATTGGTTGCACATTAGATAATAAAGAATAATCTGTAACAACTTGTTCATTTATTGTATAAGCAATTGTAGCTTGATATGAACCATTTACTAATTGACCTCCGTTTTCACCAAGTTCTAATTTAATACATGGTTGTGTTCTTAATCTTCTTAATCTTATTTTTTCACAATCTAGTTTATCAGTATCATTGCATATTTCACAATCATCTATAATCTCACAATCTTGAATAAAAGGAATATTATCAATATTCATTGTTCTATCAGGATTATTATTATCCTGCCAATAAACTTGCCATGTACAATCAAAATTTTCTTTTGACACACCCAGTATTGGATATCTTTTACTAAATCCTAAACAAGGATCATTAATTTTTCTTTCATATCTACATTCTGAATCATCAAATATTCCTATTTCACTTTCAGAACCATCTGTAGAATATATAGCCCATCTATCATTATTTATATGAATTGCACCTATTATTATTAAAGGATTACCTTGTGAATTTAATATCTTGATGCAATTATAATTTGAGGGTTCATTGCTTACTATACCAACATCTCCTTCTTTAGAATTATTTACAAGATTACGAGCATGTTTATAACCACCTTCAGGTATAAGAGAATTATCAAGATCTTTCATCATTCCTTTATGAAAGGATCTTGTAACTACACTATTAGTTTGAGCATTTTTATTTTGTTTTTTCTTAGCCATTTTAAAAATACTTATTACATTGGTCTTGCTGGATTTGGAGGATAGGATTTAAACATATCATAGTAATTAGAATATTGTGCTTTTCTATTAACCTGCCATAATTTTTTAAGTTCTGCAAAATTTGGAGTATTAACAATAGTCATTGCATTATTTCTAGCACCTCTATATCTTTGTTCAACAATTTGTAATCTTGGACCTACATCACTACCATTCATTATTAAATTTTCTAATATTCTTTGTTTTAAAGCGTATTCATAAAATTCATTAATTAACTCATGATCTGGAACAAGTATATTTCCATCATCATCAATCATATCTCCTTGATAGTTTATATAAACTTTTCCTGATTCAAAATTTGTATATAACCATCCTCCTCTAATATTTCCTTGATCTGGAGAATTTCCCCATAATGAATTTGGACAATCACAATCTATAATACCATCTTCTTCACATGTAAGATGTAAAGGAAAAGTTTGCTTATATGTAATCTTTCTTGTATTTATATGTTGTACTAATTGATATTCATCACCACATCTTGTTAAACAAGTACTTGTACAAGGATCAGGTTTTGTAACACATCCACACGGAGAAGAAGAACATGTATTACATGGAGTAGTTCCACATACTACACCATCTGTGCAATCACTTGGAGTACCTGGATCAGGCGTATACGCAGGAGCAACTAATCTTTGTTCAATATTTGTACCTTGAGGTAAAGCTTCTGTATATGTCCATTCACCACATACAAATGCATAATTTAATATGTGAAAATCATTTGGTAATCTTACTCTACCGTGTTCTACTTCTAAAACTGCTTGTCTTGTTCTATATATTCTAAAACCTAATTCATAATTACATCTTCTTGCAATCTTGATTAATGTTTGAGGATTTATAACATTTTCTAAAGCATAGTTTTTTAAGTCTATTGTAACATCTTCATAGAGTTGATCAAATGTTCTGTATTTTAAAGAGTATTTAAAGTCCATTATCTAAGTACATTTTGTTTATCATCAGATGGATCTGCAGGTATTTGAATACTCATTGTAAGTTCTTGTAAAACTTGTTGTTCAATTTCTGCAAATAAATCATCAGGAATATTAGATTGTTGGTCTTGTCTTAATATGCATTCTTTTTCATCAATACTATCTTCCCATATACCTTCAATTCTTACAGCATCCCATTCTATATTAGGAAAATACATGTAACCATCAAGATACCAATAGTATTTAGTTTTGTTATATTTAAATGTTGTTGTTTTTGTCATTGAAGTATATGTACCTGGTTCAGTTTGAACTATTTCTTGTGATCCATCAATTGATGACACGGTTCTAAACATAGGTCCATAAGGGCCTTCAAAAGGAGAAGGAAGTTTATTTTCAGTTCTCATAATTATACATCCTGACTTTATCCCTGCACAGCATGCTTCAATTTTATCAACTTCAATTAATGGAACACAAGGTAATGCTCTAAAAAAACTTTTAAATCTTAAAAGTTTATTCAAATTATCTTGACGTTTTATAAATAATTTAGCAAATTTTGATACTACACTATATATAAATCTATCAGTTAAAAAAGCATCTTCTTTAACAGCTTTTAAAGTATTTCTAACTCTAGATACTGTTTCTCCAATTGTTGTAGACATTATTAATATTTTTTAAATAATTTTGACACCTTAGTTTTTTTATTAATTACAACATATTTACTATATGTAGTTGGATAAGATTTTGAAACTTCTCTTGAAAACTGACGCACAGGAGAAAAGTTCCAAAGTTCTCTATCTCTAAATCTGTATTTTAAAGAATAGTTAGTATAAAATATTTTTGCTAAATAATTATTTGATTCCCAATTTTTATGATTTATAAGTTTTTCATTTTCTAAAGATGACTTATAATCAGGATTCATTTTATCAGGTATCTCACAACTTCCAATAAACAAATAACCTAAGCTTTCAGGTAATTCTATACCATCTCTATTTTTAATTACAGCATCCCACAAATTACCATTAAAAGTATTTATAATCTTTTTAAAATCTTTTAACTTCATATCATTATGTTTTGGATACTTTTCTTTAAACTTTTTAAAAGTACCTTTATTCAATAATTGAGTTGATTTATTTCTAAATCTTGGGGCATTTAAATCTGCTTTTTTAAAATTTGACATATTCTATTCCTTATTAATAATATACTAAAAAAATACGAGGTTTAAAAATTAAACTTGACATGTTTAACTTAACCAAATCACTTTTGAATTAAGATTATTATTATCTTTTTCTACAATTTCAAAAACACATGAAGCTTTTGTGTCAGAAAAGTTAGTCATAATCCAATCAGATGCACCAAAAACAGATCCTATATTCCAATAAGAAAGTTTGTTTCTTGTCATGTCAAGATCATTTAAATGTATATCACCTTTTCTAAGATGTATATCATAGTTTCCTATTTTTCTATCTATAACATAATCCATTATAAAAGATTCTATTTCTGCATTAATTTTTAATGGCATAGGTCTTCTTCTATTAATTTTATCTTTTCCATGCGTTATAACAAACGCTCTATTATATATAATAAGATGATCTAAAAATCTTTCTTGATTAATAAACTTCACATCTGGCCAAGCTAATTCACCATATTGTTCTAATGCAAAATTAGCATGATATCCAAAATCACCTGAATGATTATCATTACAAACATTAAATATTATTATTTCATTTGCTATATTATCACTTATAAGTTTGTCAAAAAACCATTTGTGTGTAAAAAAATGTACACGTGCTGCTTCTTTATTATTAAGATTTTGAGGAAGCTTATGACCACCTCTTGTAGTAAGACCATCAAATCCATCTAAAGAGTCTCCTAAATCAGCTATAACTAGCTTGTCAAACTTGCCATGTGTTTTAAAAACAGAAATGGCCTCATTGTATATTGAAACCATTCTTTTATGAAATATGTGTTGATCATATTTTTTATTATATAATGCATCTGATGGTATAGATGATCCAATATGTTTATCTGAAGTCCAAATGATTAATGTTTTTTCATTTGTTGTTTCATTATGTTGTATATTTATTGGTTTTAAATTAGGTAACTCAGATAATATTTCTTTCCAATCTTCTTTTAATAATGGTTCTGGATCTGTATCAACATTTCTAAAACTTTCACACCATTCTTTTCCATTATACCATCTTGATCTTAATATTAGATTTTCATCTGATGTTGTTTCTTTTGGGTATGATAGTTCTTTTCTAATTTCTTTTAATGCTTTTTTACATTTTTTAAGATCTGTTTCTAACTGAAGTGCAAGCCAGCCTGAACCTTTTTTAAGATACCCAGGTTTAGATCTAAGAAATTCTTTAATTTCATCTATTTTCATTTATGTAAATTTCTGGTTATTAAGTAAATATACAAAAAAGAAGTCCTAAATACCGAAGTACCTAGGACTTTTTGTAGGCCGCGTAAAACCAACAAACGCACAGCTTCCTTATTTTTATGAGCAAGATGTACCCAAATCTGTTACAGTTAACGCCTGATTAAATATATTTACACCATCTTCAATAACACAAAATGCTTGTGTTGTACCATCAAGAATACTTACAGTACTAGTAAATCCTCCGCATTCAGTTATTTCAATTGGTAAAGCTCCTCCTGATGAATTTTCTACTGTTACATCTGTACATACAGTACTATCTGAATCTGCAGTTATACAACATCCAACTTTATTTACAACAAGATTTCCTCCTGGATCACCTGCATCTAATAATAATGCTGAAGCACTACCATCAATTACACATGCTGCAAATGGAAAGTTTTCATATATATTATCTAATCTAAAAGTATCAACACCAGTACAATCAGTAAATAATGTACCCGCTCCACTATCCCAACTATTTCCACCAATTGGACTTGATACTTCATATCTTACACAAACTGGTGTAGGAGTAAAATCAACTGTCCATGTTAATCTTCCAGCAGTAGATGAAAGATTTTCACATGTAGCTTGAATATAACCTTCAAATGTTACAACACCATCACAACTAGTATCATTTACATTTGTTACAAATGCTGTTGCACAAGGAGTACCTCCTCCTGCACATGTAACTATTGTTGAACAATCATAAGGTAATCCTGAACCTTGTATTCTCCAACATACTCTATGATCTCCTGCAAATTCTGCTTGAAAGTCAATATCTATTGTTGCTACTATTGTTGCCATTTTTTAATTTTTTTGTTGGTTAACTATTTAATTGTATAAATCCATTTTGCACTACTGTAACACCACATGATTCATAAGTAAATGTCATTGGAACATCAACAGGAAAAACTAAACCTGAATATGAATAACTCATATCATATCTTACATTACTTTGATTAGCTGGAACTGTTATTGTATTTGATAAAGGTGTTGTAAACAATGGTCCAAATTGAGGATCTGTAGAAGATACTGTTATTACAATTGGATCAGCACAACCTACTCTATCAAATATAAAGTTAACACCATCTTGTCCATTTTGAGTAATTACATTAAGTGTACCTTCAATATCTTTTGTAACCCAAGTTAAAGGATCATTAAGTGCTGATGGTGATAACATATTAAATGTTGAAACTCCACCTACACCAGATGATTGTGAAACTTCACATAAGGCATCCCATAAAGTTTGTATAACTGTTTCTACTGATGTTCCTGTAGGTATAGTATACACCAGTCCTTCACATTCTAAAAGATCTCCGCTATAACATATACATTTAGAATCAAATATTTCAGAACAAGGAGTAGGATCTGGACACACTGTAGGATCAGTAACATAATTAGGTGGAATTGTAAGAGGTGTGTCTTTACATCCACATGGTTGACTTGATTTACACGTTTTACAGCAAGTTGAGCTCATATCTTAATTTCTTATGTTGTTAATACTGCTATTGGGTTAACTCCATTTTGTACAGGAGGATCACAAGGAATCACAAGTGTAGATATTGGTGTTTTAGGACATGATGTTTCATTTCCTAATGCATCAATAACAACTACTTCTACTTCATAATCTGTATTTTCAGTTAATGAGCTAAATGTTCCAGCTACTGTTGCAGCAGGCGCATTATCAGTTATTATCTGAACTGGAGAAGTTCCTCCTAAATAATATAATTGTGTTCTATATGTATACCCTATTGAACTTGGATAATCAAACTGTATTGCTTCATTATATGCTTGTAATGTTACAGATGGACATGCAGCAGTTGAAACAATTATATAATCTAATACTTGTTGGCAAGTTACACCTGTTGAATTATTAGCAACACAAGATTCTAGTTCAATAGTTAATGATAAACTTGAATCAATTGATGTAGGATAAATATCAACTGAAAAACCTAATAAATCATTTACTGTAGAAATAATAGGCATTGATGTAGTTGTTGAATTTCCAGCTGTATCTGTAATTGTAAGATTACTTGCAAGAGGTGAACAATCCGCAAAACCTGTTAATCCTGTAGAACCATCTAAAAATAAAGTTATTACAGCTGTACCAGGTCCAGTTGCTAATGTTGCTCTAAAATTATAATCTATTGCTCCACATCCTGTTGGAGTATTTAATTGTAAAGTTGCTACAGCTTCATATAAATCTTTTATTGCAATACCTGTATTACCAGCCCATTCACCTAAGTTAACAGCATTTGATATCCAATTTGGAAAACCAGAAACTAAACCTGTATTACTTAATGCATTATTTTGACCATATGTAGAAAATTGTGATATTCCTGTATAAATGTTGCTTGGTAATCCTGTTGCACTTCTTAATCCTAAATAACTATTTTCAACTACTTTTAATGCCGTTACTACACTTTGTGGAGTTAATGTAGGATCTAGTTGCTGATCTAATGTGTAATCTAAATCTGATTGTACAACCATTGTAGATTGTAATGTTGCTATATCAGATGCATTTGTAGATACATCAGTTTGTAATGTTAATATTTGACCTTCTATAACACTTATATCTAATAAAATATCACATATTTTATTTCCAATTGCTGTTGCATATTCAACAATTGTCATTGTTGTTACTTGATCACCTTGAGGATTTATATAATAAAAACATGATGCAATATCAATAATACAATTTTCTGGACAATCAGAACCTGATCCGCCTCTTTTTTCAATAACTGATATGTCACCTTCAATTGTATTTGTTTCTCCTATTTGATTACATAATCTATCAATTATTAATTGTATAAGCTCATGTATATTTTCTGGGGGTAATTGACCTGCTTGTAATAAACAAGTAAAATCAAAAGGGGTAGTCGAAGTAGGAGCTAAACTTACTAAATCAATAAGATCACATAATTCTTTAGCCATTTTAGCTACAACATCACTTATTGTATCACCTTTACATAAACCAATACAGTCTAAGTCAGGACCTTGCCATACTACACAATTTGATGATACAGGGTTACATCCTTGTTGTTTTGCTAAACTTGAATTAGTCGGTAATGCCATTTTATTAATTTTTTTGAGATAACATCTCTATATATAATATACTAAATTTTATTCATATTAACAAGTTCCAATTTGTGTTATAATTGTTTCAGTTGGAACAGTACTACTAACAGTACTATCTTGTGCACATACATATAATGTATCTACACCATTAGGACCACATGAACCTTGAACATTAGTTAATGTTTTATTTCTTGTTATTCCTTCATAATCAATCCAAGATATAACAGATGTAGTATTAGTTCCAGATAAAGTTATACAATAAGAAATCATTGATATATTTTGAACTGGATCACAACATTCTTCAATATATTTTACATTTATAGGATTATCTAATGATGCAAATGTATCAGGCTGTGCACATGTTGTAACTGTAATAGGAATATCTCCTGCTTCAACTGTATCAGTTATTGTAGCTCCAAAACAATCCTTATATGTAAATGTTGCTAAACCAATTTCTACTGCAGTTATTAAATAACTATTACATTTAACATTACAAGCATCAGGGTCATTCATTTCACCTAGCTCTAGTAATTGATTTTTTATGTCAATCTTATCTAAATCAAACTCACAACAAGTATCAATACCATATCTTACTCTTTTAAACCATGCATATACTGAATCAGAAAATTTATTTTTAATTTTAATAACAGTCTTAGGATCACAATTTTTTACAGAAAATCCTGGCTCACCTAATCTTGGTGTAACTTCACATGTTTCAATTATTGGAGGAGCAGGCGGTTCTGTAATAATTATTTGTAATGTAATATTACAATCTTCTCCTACAGTAGGATCAGTAATTACTACTGTATAAATACCAGCTGATAATCCAGATAATGTAGAAGTTGTTTGACCACCAGGAGTCCAAACATATGCGACTGGTCCTGCATTTCCTGATACTGTTATTGTTATTGTACCATCAGATCCACCATTAGATGTTACATTAGTATATGATGCTGTTGCATTTAAATTACATTCTAATTGCTTACATACAGTTGGAGATACCTTATTTATTGGAAAAGTAATACTATTTGTACATAATTCTATAACATTATCAAAACAAGAATTATCATCAACATCATCTACACTATATGAAGTTATTCCATTATCATGACTATATTGATATGTTGCTCCACCAGTATCACCACTTTTTTCTAATATTATTAAGAAGCTTTCATCTTCAGCATATTGTATTCTAAAGCTGGTATCTGTAACAGATGAATTTGCTGGATCATTTGGAAAAGCTTCTAATGGACATTCTAAACCTGTTGAATTAAATATTAAGTTTAGAAAATCAGATAAATTTCCATAACTATTTTCAGTAGTTGAAGGAAGTACTGATGTACATGCTAATGCCGTACATTCTAAAGGATCATAATTTGTATCAGTTAATTGGAAAGTAGGTTGAGGTCCTGTTATATGTTGTGTTCCATTTATTATTAAAGACGTTACTTTATATTCAACTTGCCATGGCGCAACTATAGCTGATAATACAGAAACTTCATCAGGAGAACAAAAAACAATTTGTCTTATTCTTTTAGGCATGTATACACATGTTGTATCTCCATTTAAATAAACCCAAGTATTTTGCCAAAATGAAAAATCAAAACCTGTATGCGTACATATTGTCTCACACGTTTTACTAGTACTTGTAGGGCATTTTTCTAGTCTCCAACATTCAGATGAAGGAGGAATTGGTAAACATGCTTCACATGTATCATATATTGTTATTACATCTGTAGTTAAAACTGCAACAACATTTAATGGAGGTTCTCCTAAATACGCACTTACTGTCCAACATGCATCTTCATCAATTTCTAAATTTCCAGTAATATTAACAGAACCTTGAAATCCTCCAGAAACTTGTTGCTGTAAATCTGAACTTGATGCTATTATAGAACTTAATAAACCAGTACAATCTGTTAACTCAATTAAATTATTTGCTTGTGTAGACCATACCGCATATAATAAAGATTCTTGAATTGGCTTTCCTTCACTACTAACTGTATTGCTTGGTATTAATAAGCTTTGTATAGGTGTTGATCCAGAATTTGTACTATATAATAAAGCTCTATCATTTGTAAAATAACCATTAGTTTCAGTATAAAAATGTGCACCATATATTGTATAATTAGGTGGATTTAATGTCTGAGTCCAAGTTGACGCTGCATCTATTGAATTATTTATTGGATAAGTTAATGTTCCTGAAACCCAAAAATTATCTGATAAATCTATATATGTATCATGCCATGTTAAATGAAGACCAGATCTTTCATTATTTAATGTACATGTAAATGTAGCACCGCCATCTGTTGACTTTGTAGTTACATATGAAGTTTGTACTATTATAGTATTTTGATCCTCTGATATATAAATACCACCAGGTTCTCCAACTTGTTGACTTAATAAATAATCATTTTCTAAAGGTAAACCTCCGTTTAAAAGAAACCAAGATGCTCCTCCATTAATTGTTTTATAAACTCTTGTTCCAGATGCAACTTGAGTTATATCTTCAATTGCTGCAATAACACCATAATCTAATCCTCCATTTGGATCTTTACGCATATGAATACATGAAACCCATTCAAAACCTGTAGCATTTACTGGATTTCCTGATTTCTTTACTGTATTAAATGATAAACCACCATCTGTTGATTTAAATAAATAACCTAATTGACTTATTATATATATAGTTGCAGCATCTGTATAAAATATTTCAAAATGATTCCTACATAAAGCTGCTGTTGTATTACAAACATTTACCCAATCTCCTGATGGAAGAAACCAAGAAGCTCCTGCATCATGAGACATAAATATTGCAGCATAACCTGAACCTATACTTGACGTTTTATTTTCTAATGCTCTTCCTGCTATTGTACAGAGTTTATCTGAATCAGCAGGATCAGACATTACATCAACTAGATTGATAAAATTTAACCATGCTTCATCAATTAAAGCTGGTTGACCTTCACCATTAGCAGGAAGTAAAGGATTAACTTGACCAATCATGGAAGATAGACTTACATCAGTCCAACTTGCAGGATTGTGTTCAGTCATTCTCCATACAATTCCTTTATTACCTACCGTATAAGTTCTAACTTGAGTTGACATTTATTTTTTTTGAGTTGCAGTTACTTTTAAAATTTTACCTTTACTGTTTGTTTTTTTTGTCGTATAACTCAATGGTTTGTCTATTGAGTTAATACAAGAAGTACATCCTTTTTTTCCTGTTTTAGATGTTCTTAATTTACATGAACATCCTATATTTTTTTTACAATTTGGACACTTTGCCATAACTTTGTTGGTTTAATAGTTATTAAATACAAACTGTACAATCCATTTTATTTAGTCTTTTCATTGCATATTCATACAAATCCATTCCTGCTGAAGGATTGTGACAGAATTCTACTTTTGCTTTTGCTGCATCTAACAGCATTCTTATTAATCTTAATTCTTGTAATTTGTTTTGAACTTCTTGTAGAGGATTACACGCTGCTACATCAAGCTCACATAACAACTCATTATATTTTATTAAAGCATTTGTTATTCTTAAATGATTATATTCTACATATACATACTCATTTGGAGCAACACTGTATTTAATTACATATACACCATCTGGTAATGGATTAAATTCTGTACCGCAAAAATTAGTTTGTAAAAATAAATCACATGCTGTTAAGTTTAAAGCAAAATTTGGTGTAACATCAATAGATACAGCTTCAGAAAAACCTGGAGGTAATATATCTAATTGAGTACATTCAATTGGAAGTATGCAACCTGATGTATCAGATGCATATACACTTGTATCTTCAACTCTTAAAATACAAGTATTTAAAACAGTTGGGATATTTAAACTTAAAGTATGTTTAGCCATGATATAAAATAAAAAAGGGGAAGGAGAAAAATTCTCACTCCCCCTATGAGTTATTATTTAATTACTATTATTAAACTACTGGTGTAGGATCTACAGGATCTATAGTAGCTGTTTCACAGCATCCAAAAACTTGTGCAGTTTCAACAGCATGATCATTATTTGCTTGACTTAACCAGAAAACTAAGTTACTAGCAAAAACACTAGCATCTTTTGTTCCACAAAGAGCACCATCATTAAGAATCACTCTAATCAAGTATTGATCATTATCAAATACTCCAGTAGGATTATTAAATCTTGGAACACTATGTAAGATATATACACTTGAATATAAAGCATCTCTATCAACAGCATTAACAATGTCATCTCCAAGAGTAATTTCTCTTATTCTCATATCATTACTTGCAACAAAATTTTGCTCATATGATTGTGAAAGAATAAAGTCTCTAAGAACTTGTTCACCTGAACCTTGTACTTGAACAGCTGTTCTAATAGCATCAGCTACTTCTCCACCATTTGCAGCTGGAGTAATACCATCATGAAGACAAACGCCTGCAAATTCACATGGATCACCAGTTTCATCTAACATAGAAACTTGACCAATTAATGGTTCAATTTCATATTTGTCAGTTGTTTCAAATGTACAGTTATCAAATTTAGTTTCCATAGCTGCTGGATTTATAATTAAACCATAGCAACAATCAGCATCAACTACAAGTTGACTTAAAGGAGCTGGGTCATTACCTGCACCATCAGCAGTATAATCAGAATTAATAGATTCTAAATCTGTAACAAAAGCTGTACCTTCAGCAGAAAGAACTGGTACTTTACCTGTACTAGTCCAATAAGGAGCATCTGGTAAATAAAGAGTAGCTTCTCCACCACCAGCACCATCACTACAAACTTCTACTAATGCAATGTTGATCATTCTTTGATCCCATTGTTCATATAATCCAAAGAAAGTAGGAGTGTTGATAATATCATTAATCCATCCTTGCATAACAACACCTGAACTAACAGCTGCAGTTGGGTCATCATCAGGACAGCATCCTGTATATGCAGAAGCAACATAATACATATTGTGATTTAAATATCTTAATGCAGGAGAACCTTTAAGGTCAATTCTCATGTAATAAGTCTCATCACATTCAAATGTTCTACAGCAAGTAGAAGTTGCAGGATCTTGAGTAGGATTTACTTCACCTATACCAATTACATTTGTTTGTGCTTCACAACAGTTTACTTGATAAACTGATTGAACATACTTAGGATTTATCATTTTTGTTTTTGAAGTGGTTTGATATCCACCATGGAAAGGTCCAATTTTGTCTTGAGACATAATTGATCCCATTGCTAACACAATATTTTTTCCACCTGCTAAACTAGCAACATAATCTGTTTGCCATGTAGTAGGATTTACAACTCCAACTCCTGCTGCAGGAATGTCTGTTGTAGGACCATTACCAATTCCATCTGGAACTGCTGCGGTACTTAAAAGCGTTTTTTGAAACGCATGATTAAAATAAGCCATTTTTTCTTAATTTTTAAAATTTATAAACATATATACTATAATATAACAATTATTTTCTTAACTGCAAAATAATTAATTACTTCTTTCTGCTGATGTAGAAGTTCTTTGAGCTTGTACTATTGATTCAATATCACCTGCTAAAATATAAACTGCTTCATCTATTATTAATTCTACAATATCATCTTTAAATTCAGATTCTATATTTGTTGGACTAATATCTAATGTATAAGGATCTCTACAACCTTCAATTTGAATATTTACTGGTTTTCTATAATAGGTAAACCTAGCTTTTTCTAATTCAAAATCATTGTTTGTAAAAATTCTTATCTTATTATCTATTAATGTAGAAAAAGTTTCCCCCCATTCAAAACTAGGTTTTTTATTTACATCTCTTAATAACTGTGCTCTATTATCTTCTTCAGCAAGATACACAATCATTGATCTAGGTTCTTTACAACATTCATCACTGGCATATACATCAACTCTTTTATATTCTAAAAAGTTACCAGGTATTTCTAATAAAGATTCATAAAATAAGTCTTTACCAATTATTTGCAAAGGTGTATCAATTAAAAGTTTTTGTAAATCATCTATTCTTCTAACTGATCCTTCATCTCCATCATTAAAAGGATTACTACCACGTATTTGTCTACGCGCCCATTCAATTTGAGCTTTATTAAAAGATTCAACAATTTTCCAGCATGCTATATTATCATAGTCTAAACTGTCAAGTTTATTGATTCTTTCTTTAACTTTTAATTGTAATGTAGTATTATTCATTATCTTAACTTGTCAGGCATACCTTTTACAGTTCTACTTTTAGAAGGTTGTTGTGATAACAATCCTCTATTCTTAGATTCTGCTTCTCCTATACCTGAAACATCTTTTGAACTTTTAGGTCGTTGTGCCATAATTCTACCTTTTGCATAGTTCATGCATTTTGCTATGTAACCACTTAAATCTTTTTTTCCTTTGTTTGCCATAATTGTTATTTTTAAATTGTTAATATCCAAATCCAGCTGGTCCATTTTGAAATCCTTTTTTAGAACCGCCTTTTTTCATTTTTTTCTTAGGAATTGTACCACCACTTTTAAAATTTAATGGGTAAGGTACATTACCTGCTCTTGCATTTGGACCAGTTGCCCATCCTGTAATTACTTGAGGTTCTACTTTATTCATGCTTCAGATTTTTGTGCAGCATGTGAGCCATCACAAAACCCATCAGGATCTTGTGATTGACCACATTTACATTGTTTTTTTTCTTCTTTATCCATTTTATTTTGACCAAAGTGAAAATATAGGTTCACTAATAATTTCCATCATTTCTTCATTTAATGGACTTTTTAAATATTCTAAAACATCATTATTATTTCTACCTAAAAGTGTTCCAGATTTAATATGATAAATAAATCCATCTGATTTAGTAGCTAAATGTTTATAGAATACAGCATCTTTGATTATCGCTTTAATTTTTAAATCTTCAATTGAAAAGTTAGATGTTTCTAAAAATGTTTTAGCACATCTTTTCTTATCTTTTTCAAAATTTAAACCATTAATATAATCATCCATTACTTCATACATTACATCATTAGGAGTAGAATTAATATATTCAGGACTTCCTGGTACAATTGCTTTAGTTACATATAGTAACTTTTTAGCATTTGTATCATATAAATTTTGTAATTCAGCTAATGCTTTATTACGTAATTTTTTATTTTCATTTTTAGTTGAAATTGTCTCTTCATATTTATCTAAATAAAATTTAGGAGGTGTTGGCATTGAATGAGCACTTTCTAAACTTTTAGCAATAATACTAAATCCTCCAGCTTCAATTGCAATCAATTTAATTAAATCATATGGATTATTTTCAGGATCTAAAAATGTTATATCATTTCCAGCTCTTAAAGTTATCTTTCCCCAAAACTCATCGTTATTAGGTTTTAACAAAGTAACTTTATCCCAAAAGTCTTTATCATTAACATCAACAACATTAGAAGCTAAATCTTTTTCTAATTCACATACGTATTCACGTATTTGCCTTACTCTAGCTTCTTTTGCTTCATTGTTTTTAATTAACTTTACTTCTGGTGCAAATTCATTCAAACCAGTAACATATCTTTTGACACCATTCTTCTCTAGACATGCTAATTGTTCTTCATGATATACTCCATCATATAAAGCCATTCCATAATTTTCTAATCCCATATTTTCCATTGCTGGATCAAAATATGGTTTAATTGATACCTTCTTAGGAGTATTCAATGTTCTTACTTCTACTTTTGTAAATTCACTCATTTTTTTTTGGTTTTTATTAGTTTATATTATTTATTATAAATTCCCGTAAGGAACTTCTTTTTGTACTGGTGCTGGTAAAGCATTTACTGCTCCAGATGATGCTTTTAATAAGTTATCTGAATTAACAACAGAGCCTCCTGAGAAACCTCTTTTTGCAGTCAAATAATCATTATGTTTCTCTTTTAATTGAGAATAAAGAATCACTTTAGCATATGCTTTAGGTTGTGTAACTGAATCAGGTAATAAATATAATTTTACACTACTGAACATATCTCTTGATTTAGAATATCTAACTTTTGTTTTAGATTTTTTATTTTCTAAATCTTCAATTTGTTTTTCAGCTATTTTTTCAATTATTTCAGCAGCTCCTTTATCAGCAGCAGATGATGCTCCATCTTCTTTTATAAGTTTTGCATCATCTTTTATTGTTACTAATTGAGGACCTGAAGGTTCTTTTACCTTTCCTTCTGTGGGAACAGGTAATTCTAGTTCTCCTTGTTTGACAGCAGTAGTAGGTTGAAAAGCTACAGTTTCAGTTATTGTTTTAACTGAAAGACGTGGATCTTGAAATGCCATATCTTGTACTCTTTTATCTTTTACAGCTGATTCTGGTGCGAATTTTTCTTCCATTTTTTCTAATTTTTATAATTTTAACTTAATAAAGGTGTTATTTCTGAATATGTAAGAAATTCAAACTGATAAAATACTTCAGCAGTTCCTGCTAAGCCATCACCTGTTGCTGCTTCTAAAGTTACAACATACTCTCCTGCTACTGCAGAATCATCTAAAAATAATCCCATATAATCAGATTTTACTGCTGTACCAATTGTAGGACCAAGAACTGTATTAACCATATCAGCTCCTGAAACAAAACCATTAATAATATCAAATTCAGTACCTGGACCACCTGATGAATCTGTACATTTCACAGAACCACTATTATCATATGCAATATAAAAACCTGCAGGAGTTACTCCTCCATCTGGTGATGGAATAGTAATAGTTCCTTGAGCTTCAGAATAAACATTAGATCCAATTAATAACATACCACCTGTAAATTTCCATCCTTGTAAAACTGTACCATCAGAATAAGTAATTTGTGTAGCAGTTTTTTGTAAAAATGGTTCAGGAATTGAACCTGAACTAGCAGATGTAGTAATTTGATCACTAACTAACTGTAATGCAGCTTCTGTTTCTGAACCAACTTGATTAACATGTGCTAATCTAGCTAATTGTGCCTGTCCATATTCTTGCTTTCTTGCAATTCTTTCTAAATCTGGATCAGGGCTTTGTGCGTATATTTTTTTAATAAATGCCATTTTTATAATTTTTAAACTTAAAAAAAGGGGAGGATAATGCCTCCCCTATTTTAGTTTGAGTTATTAATTTATCTTAGAATGATCCTCCAGTAACTGGATTTCTCATTACAATTTTAAGAACCTTGGTTGGATCTTTTACCCAAATAGCTGGCATTGTCTGTGACATATACACACGATATCCATTAAATTGACCAGATGAAGCAAATCCTTGAGATCTACCCATATAATCCATTGTTCCATTTTGATACCACCATTTAAGTTGATTATCCCAATCTAACTTTAATAAGAAAATGTTATCATTTCCTGTATCAGTAATATCAAAGATAACAAAGCTATAAGAGCTAAGTGGATGACCATCAATGATTGGATTTTCAACATTATTAGTATGTAAGTTATCAAATGCTGGGTTAAGTACAAACTTAACATTAGCTAAGAATGGAATTACATATGAAGTATAAGCAAATCCAAAGTTAAGATCCATTCCTTTACCAGTAATAGCACCTACATCAGATGCATTGATAACAAGACCTGAACCAACTGCTTCACGCTTAATTGCTTCATTAACCATTTTCATACCACCAATACCTGTTTGAACAATAAGTTGTCTTTGTGGATCTGGTCCATTAAGTTCAACACGTCCTTGGTAAAAGTTGTAAAGTTCTGATTTAAATAAATCAAGAGAAAATCCTGCTTTATTATAAACTTTTTTAAATGAGTTGTCAAGTTGTTTCCAAAGACCAACAGATAATCTGATGTCATCTGGACCATCTTGTCTAACTCTACCACCATGACCCCACATTAAGTATGTCTCCATATCAGAAGCAATTTTACTTAAATGAGCAGCTTCAAGATTAGTTAAGAATGTTCTACTTAAAGAACCATTTTCCATTGCTTTCTTAACATATGATTTACCCATTGTTTGAACCATTTCTTCAATTGAAGATACAGAAGGGTTATTTGCATTTTTATCAAAGTTTCTCCAGATCTCTGTTACAGGAACAGTTCCATCTGCGTTCATACCACCTTTGATCATCATATCAGCTCTTGAAGAAATTGAATAATGAACATGAGCTTCAGCACCACCTACATAGTTATAGAATTCTCTGAATCCTGAACCTGTAATGATATCTGAAAATCTTTCACCATATTCACCTCTAGCAGAACCTTTTCTAAAGTACTTAGTTCCTTCAGTTAAGAATCTTGCGTCAAAAAACTTTTGTGAATCATTATTTACTAATTGAACAGTGTAAATAAAACCGTCACCTACAGGCATGATATCATCAGCTGTAATATAAAGTTCAGTTCCATTATACTTGTCATAAGTAATGATGTCACCATGTCCAAATTCACGCTTATTAAGTTTAATCTTAAAAGTAGTACCATCTATTCCTAGATTTTCACCATCTTCTACATTACAAACTACATAAGGTAAGTCTTGGGAGACTGGCGTTTGCCATTTATACTCTCCACGAGCATTATCTACATTAATTACATTTTTTCCACCGAATGAAGACATTTGATAAAGAGGCATTTCCACTTTCTGTGCCATAGCCCAAATGTCTACTGGCCCAAGATCCATGGGTTCTGCATCCTTCAACATGTTCACAAGATGGTAAGAGTCTAAATGAGATGACGCATTATATTGCGTATCTCTTAGAAAAATTCCATTGTTTAATACTGGAGTTGCCATAATTTAAATTTTAATTGTTATTTGTTATTTATTTATTTGTTTTATTATTTTCTTTTAAAAAAGTTTTTTGCTGGTTTCTGTAAACCTCTTTTTGAAGTTTGAGAAGTTTTAGCATTAATATCTGTACCAGAAGAAGATATTCTATTTGATTGCTCAGTCTTTAATTTTTTAACTGTGTCTTCAACATGTGTATTTTTTGCAACACTACTAATTTTTTCTCTGTAACCTTTTGGGTCAGCTAATAACCATAATGCTTCAGCTATAAGTCCATGATTTGGTTCAACAAATTGATACTTTTCAATTAAATGACCAAATAAATTTGTAGGTTTACCTGATATAGAAGGATAATTTGGTTGTACTAATCCTGTATATAATAAATTTTGCATTTTTTGATCTAACTTTACACCATTTAACTCACCTGGAGAAAGGGTGCTATATACGCTTTCTATATACATTTGAGAAGCATTTTCTTGCTCTTTCTTAATTTTTTCTTGCTCCATCAATTGTTTTTGTACAATTGATTCTTGCATTTTATCTAATTTAGGTTTAAACTTTCCAACCTTATCTTCAAGTTTACCAAGATCTTTCCATTCTTCAATTTGTTCTTGAATATCTTCTTCATCTCCAAAATTAGTAGCTTCTAAATAATTTCTTGCAATTGACTCTTGACCTTTTTCTGTAGACGGATCTAATTCTTTTACTGTTTGATTTTTTGCTAAAACAGAAAACAAACCTTTTAAATCAGTTCCTCCATCACTAATATATTTAGCTGCATATTGTAATTCATGAGGTAAGTTGCTAAAAAAATCATGCTTTGCTTTTTTATCAAACTCACCAGCTTTTTGATTAAAGTTTGCATTAAATAATTCTTTATAATCATTTAATGTATAATCTTTAAAGTCTTCTTCACCTTCAAAAGGTGTAAGTAAACCTTCAGATATTAATTCTTTTGTTAATTGAGACATACCTTCTTTATCTAATTTAGGTCTTCCTGTATTAGATTCAAAGTCTTCTGTTTCTACTTCATTTATAATGTCATCAATTTCAACTTTTTCATTTTTTTCTTCAACTTTAAGTTCTTCAGTTTCTTCTGGTATTTTAACTTCATCAATTATTTCTTCTTTTTCTTCTACTTCAGGTTCATCAACAAAACTCATATCAACACTATCTTTTGAAAAAAATGTAAGTTTTGATTCTTCTTTTTTATCAGATGGTGTCATTACAGATTCTGCACCAGGCATTCCTAAAAGGTTATCTAATTCTTCAATTGATACCTTCTGCACTTCAGTTTCTAAATTGTTTATTGTTTCAGACATTTTAAATTGTTTATTGGTTTATATAATAATATAATAATTTTATATATGATAAACTATGAAAGTTTAAAAAAAAGTAATTAAAAAAGATAAGATTATCTCATTATATAGCTATAACTATTTCTTATCATTATCTTTTTTACTTTTTACATCATATTGATTCTTATTTTCTCTAGCTATTTGAAGATTTTTATCAGCAACGTCTCTTTCTGTTTGCAATTTTTCTCTTTCAAGAATCATTTTTTCTCTATTTGCATTCATTTTATTGGTTTCCTTTTCTCTTTGAATAGACATATTTTGCTGATATTGATCAGTTTCTCTTATTTCTTTCATTGAATCTTGAAAGTCAGATACCTTATTTTCATTAACATCCATCATTGCACCATATCCAGAAGCTCTAATTTCTGCAACAAGAATATCTTTTCTTCTTTCTTTTTCTGATTCTTGAGTTTTATAATCTCTTTCTGCTTGTTTATCTTGTTGAGCTGCTTGAATTTGTTGTTCTTGCATTTGTTGCTGATGTTGTTGTTCTTGAGCTTTAACAATATCTGTTTTTCTTTCTGCAGATTTCATTACACCTTTAATTTCAGCAACTGATTCTCCAGCAATAATATTACCTAAATCATATATACTAGCTCCAGATGTATTATTATTAAGTGCTAATTGTCTTAGTTGTTCCATTATTGCTCTAGAATTTGCACTAGTAACAGCAAAAACATTTATATCTCTTAATAAAAGATCAGTACCATTTATTTCAAAATTAACCTTTTCTTCATTTGTAGTTAGATAAGTTAATCTTATTGATTCTTTATTTGAATGATAATATTGAGCTAAGTCAGTTCTCATTTGATTAACTCTAGGCATAAGATTATCACAATGATTAATAAAGTATTGTTCAGTTTGTGCATATGAATTAGATTGTGCAACTCTTACTCCTTCAGCAGTTTCTTGTTCAATAGGTGCACCCATACGTTGTGGTCCTACACCAATGTTCTCAAATGCTTGCTGTTTGAAATATTGTCCTAATTGTATTCTAGACATTAATCTATTAGTTTGATCTAATTCTAATTTTTGATAATGTTGAAAAGACATTGGACTTTCTGTGTTTGTAATAGTAGTATCTAAAGGAAGCATACTAAAATCTTTCATAGCTACATATGCTTTAGCAAGATTATTTTTACCCCAATCTTCACCTAAAGAATGTCTTGGTAATGCATTTTGATCTAATACTATTACTGTTCCTAATTCATCTATTAGAATATCTGCAATTTGATTATTAACCATATTATAACCAATTTGCCAAGGTTTCATTTGGTCAACCAAAGATACTGACTTTGAATTTCTGTCTGTAAATATTCTACCTTCTACAGGTAATTTACATCCATATAATGTTTTATCACCTTTAAATTGAAACTTGACTGGACCTACAAGATTTTGATTTATACCTAAATAAATTGGACTTATACCATTAGGATTATTCATACCCCAAAAAGTATTCATGTTAGGACCAATTTTAACACCACCGTAAACATGATTAATCCAAATCCAATCAATGTGTTCTCCAAAAAGTAAATTATCTCTTCTTTTGTTTTTAAAGAACTTAGTATTATAAATAGGTTTATCACTTACTTTATAATCTTCAGTAACTATTTCTTGTATGATTTCTCCATTATCATTAATTTTAGTCAAATGACCTAATTTTCTTTGAGACTTCCAATAAGTGGTAGTAACACGTAATAAATTTAAATTACCATAATCTAAAAAATCTTCTGACTCACCTAATATCCATGAAACAATATCTTGTCCATTTTCATTAAATAAATCTCTATCAGAAACATATTGTCTATATCCTAATGAAGGCATTTCAGTGTTCCATTTATGTGATCTTGTAGGATCATAAAAAGAACCATCATTCTGTTGACCACCTATAGTATAACCAGCAGCTCTTACAGGATATATTGATTCTAATGCAACTGTTTGTTCTTCATTAAGTAAAAATCCATATTTATCTATTACATCAGAAACAGACATCATATCTATTTTTCCTACCCAATTACCTTCAGATATATATCTAACATCAGGAGATTTATGATAAAATGTTAATACTGGATTCCACAACTCAAGATCATAATCATCATCATACATTTTAAAATGCCAAAATTCTCTATCAGAAATTAACATATCTCTAAATGCTCTCTCTTCAAGTTCATCTATTCTGAATCTTCCATCATCAGCTTCTTGTTGATGTTGAGCCCATTCTTCAACAATGTTAATATAATTCTTATCAAAAAATTCTTGAATTTGAGGTAATGTTTTAATGTTTTCTACATCTAATTGTGCTTGCGCTTCTTGAGCAGATTCTTCATTTTCAAAAGCACCTTGTTCTATTAACTTAGAAAGAAGTTTAACTTGTTCTTGACTAACTAAATGTTCTTCAATCATCTTTCTTTTGTCCTCTAACATTTCATTATAGGAAGTATCGTCTACAGCTTTATATGTTACTTTAGTATTTCTTTTAGCAAATTCATTTGCTAATGTATTTACAACATTAGGAATAATGGGATAAAATTTTAATTCTAATGCAGAGTTATCTTCTTCAGTAAGAGTTTGTATTATGTCACTATATTCATTATCTGTTTCAACTATATAATCTGTTTTATCTATTATACCATTAGCAAGTTTATAGTTTTTTAATAATCTTCTTGCATTTCTTCTAATTTGTTTTAGACCTTGCCATTCAAACCAATCCATGTTCCATGCAGCCCATTCTTGGTTCTTTTTACTTTTTGGTAAAAATTGAATAGGCTGAGATAAATTAGACATTGTACTATAGTCTGCTTTCTCTCCCTTTTTTAAATCTAATGCGTTTAAAACTCTCATATTGTTGTTTATCTAATATTTTTAAAAGGATTTCTTTTTATACTGTTAGATTTACCTTTTCTTTTGTTACCAATATTTTTAAAAGGTCTACTACTTAATTTAAACAAATTTCTTGATTTATCCAAGTTTTTGTCATCTTGATCTTCTCTTATTCTTTTATATCCTCTATTTGACTCTTGTATCTTAACAAATGCCATTAAAGCACCAAATGAAATTAATCTATCAACGTTTAATCCAGGGTAATAAGCAATCATTTCTTTCATTAACATAATATCAGGTATTCTTTCAATACCATATGTTATATTTATCTTAGTTCCATCTTCTTCTGTTTCTGCATCAATCTCTTCACTTAAAAACTCAATTGCATAACTTAATATATGACCTTTAAAAATGTTACCTGTATTTCTCCATCCATAATCAGCATATACAGATTTGTTAGCACCAATATCTTTTAAAAACAAAATTTGATCTTTTGGTACAAGAAATTTTTGTTTTCTTTTTGAAATCATAAATTGTATAAATAATGATATGTTATTTTCTACTAATGTCCATGCATTATAATATTCTATTATTAATAATAGTCTTTCATGAGTTTTATTTATATCATCAAATCTTCCACACCAGCATGCAACTATTTTACCTTTTTCAATAAATGTTTCTAAATTACCATTTTCATTTTCTCTTGTAACTTCTGTAGCATTTTTATAAACATATATAGAACATAAAGATTCTGATGTTGTGGTTTTACCTTCAGACACAGGATCAATAGATGCATAATACACACCCCATTCAGGTTTTTTTGGAGGTCTTTCAAATACTACAATAACACTTTCTTTATTTTCAGTTTTCTTATTTACAGGAAAATCTAATATTGGTATTTTTTTAGAATCTTTTACAACTATAACATTTTTGTCTCCTCTTTCTAATTCTATATATTCTGTAGAATATTTTTTATCTTCAATTCTTCTAGTTTGTTCTGTAACCAAATGCAATGGAAAAGGAGATTCTTTCCTATATGCAAAAGCTTCTGCAATATTTTTTGGTTTTTGTGAAATACGTAATTGGTATTTATCAGGACTTAAATCTCTTTTCCATTGCACTCTTTGTTTATCAATTTCTATTAATGCTTCTTCAACTAATGAATTTCCATATTTATCAATACATGGAGGCATTGACCATTGTTCTGGTAAAAATAATCCATGTGTACCCCACGTTCCATCTTCATCTAAAAGATTTGATTCTACTGCATAAAATCCATTTTCTTTTGGATAAAGTATATAATCTTTTAAAGGTTCACATTGATCTAAATCACCAACTGAACCTGCTGCAATAAACATTCCTGTAGTTTTCATTCCTGAATGTAATGCAGGTCTAATAAATTCATAAGTATCACCCATCTTAGGGGCTATACCAGCTTCTTCATGAAAAAAGTATCTACATGGACCACCCACACCTTTTGTTGCACTTTTTTCAAAAGATAATCCAACCATTGTACTTTTTAATCCTTTGTATATAGGTTGACCACTTGAAAGTTTAACTTCAATTTTTTGTTCCCATTTCATAACTTTTGCAGGATTATGTGCTCTTATCCATGCAGTATGTTCATTTAAAAAATCTGAATATTCTTGAACCATTTTCCAAGAACCATTCTCATCTATGTAATCTTTTAATGAAGCTCCCATTTTTAATTTAGCTCCTTCTTCAAACCAGTATTGATTTACTAGTTTAGCTGTATGAAAATAAGAAGATGCAATTTGTCTTTTTTTAAGAATAACTGCATGTTCATTATGTAGTTCAGCTAATATTTCATATAGAGCCATATGATATTGTACATCCCATATTAAAGGAAAATCATATATACCTTTTTCTTTATCAAAAATAGGTAAGAAATTTAACCACATATAATAATCTCTTGTTAGATACCAAGAATTATTTTTACTTTTAAATATTACACCTATTCTATTTTTATTTTTTTGATCATCCCAATATTTTCTAAAGTCTTTACTTTTAAAAGGAGATTTACAATAAAAACCATATTCATTAAAATGGGAAGCTTGTTCTCTAAACTTTAAACTTAAATCATCAAAGTTATATTCACCAGGTTCTTTAAATATTGATAATAAAAAATCAATGAACTCTTCTGTTGTTTTAAACTCAGTTTCTGTCCATTGATTATTATCATATGTTGGAATTATTATCGGGTAACTTTCTTCTCTAAACATCTTTCCTTTTCTAATAAATCTACTTTATATATTAAAGTATTAATATCACCTGATTGTAAAAATTTATCTTTTGGTGTACTCCAATATTCAGTATATTTGTCTCTTGGAACTGCACTCCAAAGTTCTGTATGGTAATTAAAATGAAAAACCCAGTTATAATAATGCTTTCCTTTTTTTTCTTTTTTCGCCATTATGATAATTTTTTAAGTATTTTCTATCAAAATATTCTAGTAGTATTAATATTATTAAGTTTATATATGCTCTCATTTTTTTTTATTTTAACCTTGATCATATGCTAAACCTTTTCCACCTCTTACAGAAGATTGCTGTTCATCTTTTAAATCTCTAAATGCTCCTTTAAAAGATTGTCTAATTGCATCAAAATCTTTTGCAACAGCTCTTATTTGAGATATGTTACCATCTCTTCCATCAGTTATTTGAGTATTAGCCATATAAGTTGCTATATTATCTAATGATTTTTTTATTCCCATATATGCTCTTGATGTAGGTGTTTCATATAATTTTTCACATTTGTCTAATGCTAATCTTATTAATGGATCTTCAGTAGAAAACTCTGCATCTACATCTTCTAATATAATATCTTCTTTTTCATTTTCTATCATATTAAAATAAGGATTAAGATCAGGATTCAAACATGTCATATAAAATAAATAAGAATAGACTTTAAGATATTCATCATTTTCATTATACTCATCCATTATATCTTTTAAAAACTTTATTGTGTAACAATGTTCTGTAGGTACAATTTTTTCATTTTGTATATCAAATAATCTAACCATTATTTTTTAAATATTTAATTATTGTTAATACTTCTGTTTTTAAATAAGGTAATTCATATGGTACTATTTTTTTAACAATTGGATCACCATTTTCTTGGTATTTAGTTATTGGATAACCATTTTCATCATCTCCTTCTTTTTCAAAAATTACATGTTGTATTATTAATTTACCTGGTTTTAATTTAGGATTATGTTTTATTATTATATACATGTATAAACTTAATTGTAAATTATAATGCATTAAATTACAATCTTCAATATGTTTCAATGGTACATTTAATGTTTTATATATACCCTCCCAATTTTTCCATGAACGCTTTTTAATTTCTTTATTAGTTTTATAATCAATTATATTAACATGATTATTTACAACATCTACATAATCTGCTTGACCACATATTCCTGCTGATTTTAAATAAACAAAATGTTCAGGATATATACCAGGAATTAATTTTTGTTCTGGAGCGTATTTTAAATCATCTATTATTTTAGGTGGTATAATAGGTAACGCTGTACCATCAATTGTTAATGTATCTAAACCAAGTAAATCAGATTCTCTTTGATTATGATAAAATGTTCCTAAAGAAGTTGCTCTATTTGATTCATTTTCCCAAATCTTTTTTATTTCTTTAGGATCTTTTCCATACCATTTAGATTTTTTATTCTTAGCAGACTTTTCTGCTTGTTGTGGATTAAAGGGTTCTTTAAAACTAGATATAACAGAAGTTACACTAGTCCAATTTATTTTTTCATTAGGATCTATACTTTCGTAAAGATGTCCTTTTTCTTTAAATATTAAGCTCATAATGATTCATTTAATTTATCTTCTTCCTCTTCACTTAAAACTGCATTCCATCTTTTATCATCACATTCAGATGATAATGCTCTTGTTTTTAATGAAAGATCGCAACCACACAATGAACAGCATGGTTGTGTTCCTTTCACATAACATTGATTTCCTTTCAAATCAATATGAGGACATTTTTTACATATATTTAATCTTTCGTTGGCAATTAATTCAACATCTTCTTTTTTAAAGATTTTATTCTTTATTCCTTCTAGAATTTGATTTTTTGCTTTCCAAATTTTTATTATTGACATACTCTAATCTTTTTAAAAGTTTTTCATTTTTTTCTTTATTTCTTTTTTCTATTTCATCTTGCAACTTATTTAATTTTTCCATTCTTTCAATAGTTTCAAGTTTAAACTTATGTTTATCAAAAGTCATTAAATCAGAACTAGGCATATTTTTTAAATAATTTTTATACTTCTGTCTTACATCTTCAATTTTAGTTTGCCTGACTCCAAAAGTACCTAAATTTGAAACATGTATCAAAGGAGATTCTAATTTAGATACTGTTAATCTTACAGATTTCCAATAAAAACTAATTACTTTTTCAACTATGCTTTTATCAATATTTAAATCATCTGCTGTTTTAGAAATAAAAAATTTTGATTTTTTAGGATGCATCTTTTCTTAAAAATTTCATATCTAAAAATATATTACCATTTGTTTGTAATTTTAAAATTGGATTTATAGTAATAGATTTTTTACTTTTTCCTTTTTTTACTATTAATTTTTTTGCTTCTGACTTATTTAATGAATTTCTAACAGATTGTGAAGAAGAAAATATTTCTTCAGATGCTGCAAAAAAACAAAAATCAGTTAGATTTGTTTCACCTTCAATACCTAATAATGTTAAACATTCCAAATCAGATTCAGATATAGTTATATCATTTAAATGACAATGTAATAATATTTGTAATTTTACAATATCATTTAAAGACATTTCTCCCTTTTTTTGTATGTAATTTACTTCTGCCATCATTATGTAGATATATCTTTTGATTCAATTAAAGTATATGTAAAATCATTGCCCCATACTTTAGATGATTTTCTAACAATATTCATAAATTGTTTAAAATCTAAAGGATTAGCAAATACTTGACATCCTGCAGAATATTTGTTAATTCTAGTAGAAGTTTCATATGCAGAACTTCTATGTATATTAATACCAAAATAACCTTTATCAGTAGTTTCTGGATCTAAATTATATATATCATTCTCATTACCATCTCTATATACCTCAACACTTCCGTTTCTCTGACATAATGCGTAATATTTATTTCTATGTTTGTCAATTGTATATACACCACGATATTGATTTGGAACTAATATTGCACATCCTTTTTTATTTAAAGGATGATCCATCCAAAATTTTCCTGGATCTGTTGTAGCATTCCATTGATGATAATACCAAGGTCCATTATCTTTTTTTTTATAAGAAATAGTTATAAGATCATCATAATGATTTGTAACTCTATTGCATGTATCAGAATTTCTAATACCAACTATATTAACATTATAACTTCCTGATGTAAAAAATGCATATCCTTTAGATTCAACGGCATCTTTTACTTGATCCATTGTAAAATCCATTATATTTCTTTTTTAAGCGTTCTTGATTTTGGACCAGTTGACATATTTCTCATCTCTTCTTGCATTTTTTCTTGTGAAGGTGCTTCAGGAGATGGAGCCATTGCTTGTGCCATTTGCATTTGCATTGCAAATCTTTCAAATTTTTGATTTTCTATTTTAGTTAGAAGTTCTTCGTATACTAATCTTTTTTCTAAAAAAGGAATTTCAGATTCATAATGTTTTTGAATAACTTGTTTTTGCTTTTGAATTTCTTCTTCAGTATATTCTTTTTCTTGAGATGGTTTTTCTTTTATAGATGTTTTTGACATTTTTTTGGTTTTAAAAATTTGTAATAAGTAAATATACTTATAAAGTTTAAACTTTACAAATTTTTAAATTTAAAATGTGTAAGAAATTATAAATGTATATTTTTACTTTTATACATTAATCTTGCAAATTCATAATTAAGAAACAATTCTTCATTTGCTTTAACATCTTTTTTGGTATAAAAATCTAATGTTCTCTTTTCTTTATTAAATTTTATTGTAACATTATTATCTTTTCTAGAATTATATATTGCTCCATAACCATATGGAATAATGATTTCATTTTTTATTGCAAAACTGTTACAACCAATTCCTGGAATAGTTCTAACTTTTTTAAACTCATCTTTAGAAAGAAATAAACCATGACATTCCTCCAATAAAGTATCTTTTGGAATGTCATTTATAGCAAATACACCCCATCCATGGAGTATACTTTTTCTAACTTCAATGTTTGGATTTTTTTCTAATATCATATACCAGCTCCATCTTGATGGAAAACACCTTCTATTATTAAACTAAAAGGAACAATAAGATTATCACCTGATATATCAGTTGTATATTCAATATTAAATACTATTATATCATTTTCATAAAGAGAAGATACATCAACTTCACACAATTCTATTTCATGTAACATATTATTAACAGAAGACCATGTTGTTGCACCTATTGCACCTGATATTACATTAGATGCTCCATCTATTAAAACTGATGTATTATTTGGATCTCTTGATCCAGCTGCAGACAATAAATCTGCAGAGCTAAATTCTCTTTTAACTAAAGTTTTTCCTCCAGCAGGATCTGCAATAAAATTTCCTGAAACAGCTTGTGGTAATGCTTTTGCTGTTAATGTAATAGGATCACTATTTAAATCAACAGCCATTCCTCCAGATTGAAATTCAACTGCACATTTTATTTTAAGAGGAAATGCTGTACATGTTCCTATTGGTATTGGAAATTGAACACTTAAAGAATCTCCTTCCTCAATTACTGAAAAATTAATTTCATGTGTCCAATTATCTCCTGTAGTATTACCAACAGTTTCTGCATAATTTCCTAAATCTATTGTTGGATTCATGCCACCAGTTAATGAACCAGACCATACTCTACCACTTAAAAATATTGTTTTTCTAAACATTCCTAAACCTGTTCCTGATGGTATACCTACTTTAGAAACATTAAATGCGCTATCAATTATTTTACATCTTTCAAATATTGGATAACTAACTGGAGCTCCATTAGGAACTGTTGTTCTTATTCTACACCAATATGCAGTTATAGGAGTACCTCCAACAGTAATAGACTTTGGCTGCCAATCAATATCTACAAATTTAAAATTATTTATAGAATTATATGCAGTATCATTAGTTGCTCCTAATCTATAAAATTCTTTTGATTCATCTCCTGGATTACCTCTTCTAAAAAAAGCATTTCCATAAGGATAACCTTCTTCAGCAGATGTAGCCATACAAGAAACAATTTTCCATGCTCCTAATGATCCATCCCATATTTCAAATACATAATCCCCTAAATCACCAGTTGTAGCTGTATTTACTAACATTTCTAATCCCCACCATTTAAGTGCATTTGAAGAAACATCATATCTTCTTGATCCAAATGTTATTGTATCATTAGTTGCTCCAGTAGGAAAAGTGAATGTACTTCCTGATTTACTTATAACATCTGTTGTTATATCAGTTATATTATTACCATCAGTTGCAGCACCTGCATTATCTGAAGTAAATGCAACCAATCCTGTTATAAAAGGAGCACCTTTACCAAATGAAGATTCAATACCTTTTTCTGAAAATCCTGCAGAAAGTTGATCAGCTCCAAATATATTAAAACTTGAATCAAATTCACTAGTTGGTTCTTGTATATATGTTAATGTAAATTCTGATTTACCAGCTACCTCTGGATTATAAATATAATTTGGTTGATGATTAGCCGATATTCTATAAATAGAACTTTCTAAACCAACTCCTGTTGCTCCAATATCAACAGCAACAGCATATGTAACATTTTCTATTCTACCTCCAAGTAAATTAGAAGTTTGATATACACCATCTGTACTTAAAGCATTAGTAGCATTAAATATGTTTGGTGTAAATATTAATGCAGTTGGATAGTCTACTCCTGGTCCAGGTGTAATAGTTGCCCCACCTCCTTCTGTTCTAATAGCGTTAGTTACATTTGGAGAACCTGTATTAAACCCAAACATCTGGGCTCTACCACCATTGGTTGGAGCCACTCCCGTAGGATCATCTGTGGTGATTAAAAGGACATTATCTATAGTACCAGGAGAATTAGGTACATGTATACCTTCTAAAGCTAAAACACCTGTTTCTACTCTTAATGCATTTGCCATACCTCCACCTTCTACTCTAATATTGCTACCTATTGTTTTTCCACCACCTGTTCTATTTATTCCAGTACCTGGCCCAGTAGTTCCAGTCCCATATAATGTAATATCATATACTGAATTTGTACCACTAACTTGATTACATTCAACTGCAGCTTGTACAGAATTTGGAACTAATACACTAAATCCTTGTATATAACCCTGATCTCCTACTTGTATAACATCATATGCAGTTACACTACCATCACCAATTGTTGTATGTTCCCATCCACCTTCTGATATTAAAGATAAACCTGTTATATCTAAAGTTGCAGTTTCAGGATATGTTCCAGGTCTTACAGAAATTAAATCACCAGGACTTGAAGCAGTAATTGCAGCACCTATTGTTAAATATTGTAAATCTTGTCTACCAGGTAATGCAGTACCATCGTTACCATTAACAGCATCTACCCATAATGTGTTTCCTGTAACAATTGGTGATGAACCTCCTATTATATCAGCCATTGTAGCATATACATTAGCTGTACTAGGATTGTTTGCACCTACTGCAGCTTGATATTCATCATTTGGTAAAAATCTGTGTATTCCGTCTGACATTATTTAGTTTTTTTAGTTGTTCTTTTAGTTCTTGATCTAGAAGCTGCATTTGACATTAATTGTTCTTCCATCTTTCCTATCTTAACTTTAAGATCAGTATTTTCTTGGACTAATAAATCTATTTTAGCTTCTAGTT
>Ga0255040_10000005_pt1 | contig 46330 bp, 40 predicted proteins | sample BC1_12_2_MG_FD_181711 | JGI IMG/M metagenome (GOLD analysis project Ga0255040, IMG submission 181711) | Seawater microbial communities from Strait of Georgia, British Columbia, Canada - BC1_12_2 | ecosystem: Environmental > Aquatic > Marine > Strait | place: Canada: British Columbia | collected... | reverse complement strand
ATACGCCTCCGGCGTTGCCGCGAGGTCGTGATCTTAGTTCCTTAGTGCATACCCAGCTCCTTGAGCCAGGTCAGCAAGTATTCTCTTGAGTCTTTGCATGGTCATTGGTTTTAGATTAATATATGTTGAGGTCTTTCTTCTGGCTGTCGATCGCATTCGAGATCAGCAGCTTGTGGATTGCTTTCTTGTCAATGGCTCCTTCCTTTGTGGAGAACCAGAACCGTCCGTCAGTATCTTTGTGTTGTTCCAGGTAGAAGCTTATCAGTTCATTGATTGTGTTGTGATCTTGTAGTGTCATAGTGTTATGTTATTAGAGTTAAGGATTGATGTTAGTTCAAGTATAAAGTTTAGATAGTCCATAGTTTAGTTATTAATTATTTATTTTATTATTATTATTATTATTATTTCTTTATTCACTTATATTATCAAAGTAACACCGTGTCCGTACTGTAAATACTATACGCAGTATGCTATACGCTATACGCTTCGCGTTGCTCCGCTCCGCACCTCGCGGATAGTTGGGGTTGACAACACGTATCCACACACCACACCGCACCACACCGTACCGCATCGCGCCATGCCCCGGGAAAAAGCCTAAACCTTTCACGGAAAATATAACGCAGTACTATTACTTATATATATACTATACGTGTTTGCACGCATATATACAACCGGAAACCTGGAACGACAGGGGGGCTGGGTAAATAAAAACAGTTTACCAATTTAAAAAGTTTTTAAAATTGTATGACGCTACCCCATACCCCTATATTTGTAACAACTTTTTTTTAGGCCCAGGGCGACAATAGGTAGTTATATATAATAGTAGTAGGCTAACGTCGCTTTTTTAATTTTATTTAAACATGCGTAATCATACTCGTATGGCACAAAAATTATCCGCTACGGCAAGAAGAGATAAAGCGGCAAGAGACAAAGCGTATGCAATGACTCCTGACAGAAAGGCTAAAAAGGCCCATGCAGAACGTGAGGCTAGGGCTAATCCGTCTGCGGCTAAAGGTAAAGACTTTGATCATAAGGACCAGAGATGGGAAACACCTGCTAGGAATAGAGGTAATGACGGAGAGGGAACTAAGAAAGAAGGTGGTAAAAAATATAACACCGGGTAAAGTATAAAGCAAATGGCTAGAATTACAACATACAAAAATGACATTACGATAGTAGGTACAGACAAGCTATTAGGCACCGACTCGCAAGACTCAGACGCTACTAAGAATTATCTAGTTCAAGACGTAGCTACTTTTATAAATACAGGTAACGCAAAAGGAACGGGCACAACAAGCAATTTAACTTTATGGTCAGACGGGCCTAACGGCGTATTAGGCGATGCACCTATAAAATTAGGCACAGGAACAGGTTCTTTAATTATGGGCGCGGGGGCAACAGCTAGTGGAGAGAATTCCATGGCTATAGGATATGGTTCTATAGCAAGTGGGGATGGTTCTTTTGCTGGGGCTGGTAGAGAAATAAATAGCACTGTTGGAGGGCAAGCAACAGGGAGGAATACGTTTGCGTTTGGTTATTTAGCAAAAGCTAACGCCGATGGCTCCATAGCTATTGGTTCTGAATGCCAGGCAAGCGCAACTAATTCTGTTGCTCTTGGAAACTTATCAACCACATCAGGTATTAATTCTTTTGCCACTGGTATTGGGAATTTAGCTTCCGGGAATAATAGTACCGCTTTTGGCTCTGTCACTGTAGCATCAGGGAACTTTTCATTTTCATGCGGTGATAATACTACTGCCAGCGGAGTTAACTCTTTTGCTGCAGGTAAAGGTAATACCGCTTCTGGAGCCGGAAGTATTGTTATGGGTGGAGTTGGAGCTGGGGTAAGTACTGCGGCTGGCGAAGCTAGCGCGGTGCTCGGGGGGGAATTAAATACTGCAAGTGGAACAAACAGCACTATATTAGGTGGACAGAAAAACTCTATAGACGTTAATTCGCAAGATTCTTCAATTATAGGTGGTGAAGATAACGCAATAGCAGCTGGCGCTACAAACTCTGTTATTTTAGGAGGTATTGGGTTATTGGGGGGAGGTACTCACCAAACAACATGTGGGGTAGCTAATGTATCTAAAGACAATTGTAAATTTATAGTAGGAGTTGGTACATATACTAACCCTACAAGTATTAGTAGAGAAAACGGGCTTGAAGTAAGAGATAGTGGACAATTAGTATTAGGTAAATACACGGGAACAAACTTTAACCCTGTAGCCACAAACAGTAATGATCTATTAAGCGTAAACGCGACAGGGGATGTTCAACAATCAAGAACTTTACCTAGAGGTATAAAAGTAGGACCTGACACTATAAGCGGTACAATAGCTGCAAACGCCGGGGCAATAAGATATAGAGAAGATAGTAATAATAGTTATGTAGACATGATTATGAAAGTATCTGAGTTTGGTTACGCGTGGGTAAACATAGTGCAAAATAGCTGGTAAAATAAAAATAATATGGACAAAATATTAAAGTTTTTTGGATCAAGCGTTATAGGAGACATCGGAAAAATCATAGATGATTTATTCACTAGTGACGAGGAAAGAGATGCTGCTAAGCATAAAATAATAAGTGTATTAAAAGAAAAAGAATTAGAGCTGCAAAAAATGCAGACAGACATAATAATAGCGGAGGCTAAAGGTAATTGGCTACAAAGAAGCTGGAGACCTATACTCATGCTGTCTTTTGGATTTATCGTTATATATAATAAGTTCGCTGCTCCTTTGTTTGGGTGGCCGATACCTATATTGGAGGGGGAGTTTTGGACTTTACTTCAAATAGGTATAGGCGGATACGTTGTAGGTAGAAGCGCTGAAAAGATTGCAGATAAAATAAACATAACAAAAAAATAAATAAAAAACAATGGGACAATTTTTTAACCAGCCAGATTTTGGTACAGAGGCAACCCCAGTATTGCCAACCGACGTGATAAATGCAATCTCCAACAAAAATAGCGCGTGCCTTTATATAGGTACCGGTGGAGATGTTAAAGTAATAATGAACAGCAAGTTTGGACCTAATGGGGAATTCCCTACAGCTTCAGACGCGATTACATTTAAGAACGTGCCTGACGGATCGTTCCTACCGGTAATAGTAGACTTTATATTACTAACTGATACAACAGCAACGGACATTATAGCAATAAAATAATATGGGACTAGGATTAGGATTAGGTATCTGGTGGCCTACTCAAACATCAATTATTCCTGGGCTGCTAAAAGCATTATGCGCCAGAGCTACATATTGTGAAAATAAAACATGCACTACCGCTACGTTGTTAGCAATAGAAAATATAAAATAGAATGGCAAATTTACTTCAGAAAGCATCGATAGTGTTAACACCCACCGCGTATAATGACGGTGAGGTATTATGCGCCAAACCAGATGATGGGAGCGGAGATTTCGACTTCTCGCGCAACAGCGCAGCTACGCGTGTAAATGCTCAAGGTCTTGTTGAAAACGTACAGATACTATCGAGTAATTTGGTGCAGAATGGCGATTTTTCAGAGGAGGGAGCAGAGGAGGTTTCTAATGGCAGCTTTTCACAAGAGGGGGTGGAATTAATTACCAACGGAAATTTTGATACAGATAGTGGTTGGGGTTTAGGAACAAATTGGAATATTTCAAATGGCAAAGCAAATGCAGTATCTTCTCCAAATGGGGTAAGATTAGAGCAATTTAATTTAGGACAATCTATAAATAGACCATATAAGGTTACTTTTAGTGTATCTAATTTAACACAAGGCTCTTTTAAGGTGTGGTTTGGCAGTGTTCAAAGTCAAACCATAACAAGCGATGGAGACTATATTATATATTTAACACCTACAACCACAGCCCAAATTTTTATATATACAATAGGCACAACCACTGGCTCAATAGATAACGTTTCAGTACGTGAGGTCGGTCAAGATTGGACTTTAGGTACGGGTACAACAATATCTGGAGGCAATGCTAACTTTTTAAATGCAGATAGTGTTTCATTATATCAATCTATTGGCAATCAATCTGGTTTTGTAAAAATTACGTTTAATGTTACAGATTACACAAGCGGAACTTTAAATGTTTATAGCGGTGGTAATCAATCTGTAAGTACCATTAATGTATCTGCAAATGCTTTAGGAACGTATACAGCTTATGTTGATAGAAATGGTGGGAATGTAAATATAATATTTGGCTCAATTGATAATTTCATAGGCTCTATAACAAACATCTCGGTTAAAGAGGTGGGTATGGATTGGGAATTGGGTACTGGGTTTAGTATTGGGGAGAATAAGGCGGTTGCTACAAATTCAAGTAATAGTAATTTAGAACAAGTCGGCATAACTATAACTAATACAAAAAAATATAAAATTAATTTTACAATTTCTGATTATACAACTGGCGCTGTTCGACCAATGTTAGGGGCAGTTGGTGCTGTACCTGGTACTTTTGTAAGTGCAAACGGAACTTATACCGAAGTATTAACGGCAAATAATAATTTTGATAGAATTGTTTTTAGAACTGGTGGTACTGCTTTCAACGGCTCTATAACAAACATTTCAGTTATAGAAATAACAGACGATACTAACCTACCGAGAATAAACTACGAGGGTTTCAGTTATCAAGATGCTTTAGGAAGTGAATTGATTTTAAATGGCTCGTTTGATGATGGTTTAAATGGATGGTCAACACATTCTGGTTCTATTTTAGAACTTGAAAATGGTATGGCTAAAGTTACAACAAGCAGTAATTCTGGTTGGATAAAAAGAACTGATTTATCAATAGAAACTGGAAAAACTTATTTTTGTAAAGCAGATATTACAAACGCAATAAATAAAAGTTGGTATATAAACGGAACGGGAAATTTAGTACCCTTAACGTTAATCTCTGGTAACACTTATGGTGGATATGTAACAGTCACTGGAAACAATCCAATATTTTACATAAAAGGAAATCAAACAAATGGGGAAGTTTCTTACATAGACAATGTATCTGTAAAAGAGTATTTGGGGCAAGAAGTAGTACCTAATTCGGGGTGCGGAAGTTGGTTGTTTGAAAGTCAGTCTACCAACCTAATAACACAATCTGAATTATTTAGTGATGCAAGTTGGATAAAGGCTGGTGCAAGTGTTACAAGTAATGCGGTAATTTCTCCAGAGGGTATTTTAAATGCTGATAAACTTGTTGAGGATAGTACAAATGGACATCACATTTTAGATACTGGACTGATGGGTTCTAAAAGTGGCTCTTATACTTATAGTCTTTTTGCTAAAAAAGGAGAAAATAATTTTCTTGTTTTATGGTGGGTTTATGCAAGTCCATCAAAAACTTGGTTTGATTTAGAAAATGGAGTTGTTGGCTCTCAAACGGGTACAGCAACAGATAATGCTAAAATTGAAGATTATGGGAATGGTTGGTTTAAGTGTTCTGTAACAAGAAATGAAATTGGTAATGTATATTGCGTTATTGGTAACTCTAATCAAGATGCAGTTTTTTCTTATCAAGGAGATGGAACAAGCGGTATTTACATTTGGGGCGCTCAATTAGAACAACAATCCTACGCAACATCGTATATTCCAACCTCTGGCTCAACAGTTACACGTAACCAAGACGTATGCACCAATGGCGGTAGTTTAGCTACAATAAATAGCACAGAGGGTGTTTTATATGCAGAGATTTTTATTGAGGAAAATATAGAAAGCAACATAAATATATCTTTATCTGCTGGAGTGCATCAAAGAAATTTAGTTAAGCTCATTTATTTACCATCAACAAATGAATTAAAAGCAGAAGCCTACAATTTGGTAGGTGTAAGTACAGTAATAACTTACTTAAATCTTACATTAGGACAATACAATAAAATATCAATCTCTTATAATTCCACAATATTAAAATTATATGTAAATGGTACTCAAGTAGGTTCTACGAGTATGAACGGATTACCATCTGGATTAGACAGATTAAGTTTTGATAGAGCAGACAATGTAGCGAATTTCTACGGCAAAACAAAAGCACTTGCAGTTTGGAAAGAGGCTTTAAGTGACCAAGAACTAACAGAACTAACAACAATATAATGAATATATATAAAACAAATTTTCCAACAGAACAAGAGGGCAAAGACTACCTTTTAAGTATTGGTGTTTTAGTTGAAACAGATAACGAGATAGTATTTGCAAAAGATACGGCAGCGGTTGTTTATATCGGTAAGGTTGTAAAGATACCAGCTACTTATGATGCAGATGGAAATATAATTACACCAGCAGTTTACTATGACGGCTACGCTATCGATGTAATGAGCGCAAAGCCAAACCTTGACTTTGGCTCTTTTATGGTGTATCCGGGGGATGCAGCAGCGCATAGTTTTATGGGTTGGCCAAGAGGCGCAGAAGTACCGCCTGCAAATATTGAAGAATAAAACAAGGTTTTTAAAAAAACACGTAACTATATAATAAGAGTTTAAAAAAAACAAATAAAATTAAATAAAATGGAATTTAATCTACCAAGTCAAATCGTAAAAGATTTGAATTTCGGCGATAAGGCACGAAATAAAATATTGTCAGGCGTTTATAAATTATCCGACGCAGTGAAGTCAACATTAGGAGCTTCAGGAAAATGCGTAATATACGAGGACGCAATGGGCAGGCCGGTGATAACAAAAGACGGGGTAACCGTTGCAGAAAGCGTAGTCTTAATGGACCCGGTCGAGAATATAGGTGCAACCCTAATAAAGGAAGCAGCTAATAATACAGTGAGAGAAGCGGGTGACGGTACTACTACAGCTACCGTTCTCGCATCTTCATTACTAACAGGACTAAACGAATACAAGGGTGAAGAAAAAATTAGGAGTATTAAAGACGGCATTCAAGAATGTTATAAAGAAATTGTGGATTATCTTGACAATGCCAGTATACCAGTTGAAGGCGACATGCTTAAACAGGTTGCTTATATCAGTTGTAATAATGACAAAAGTCTTGGAGATAAAATTGGAGAGGCTTTCGAAAAAGTTGGAAAGAATGGCGTCGTTTTAATGGAGGACTCTGAAACAAATGATACGTATGTAGATTTTGTGGAAGGGACCCAATTCAATGCAGGTATAAAATCAGTGCACTTATTAACAGATAAAGATAAAGGCACAGCTGTACTTGAAAATCCATACGTTTTAATAGTAAGTTCAAACATACCAAGCGTGCGTCGTATACAAAGTATATTAGAGCATGTAGTTAAAACAAAAAGAGCATTACTTATTGTAGCCCCAATGGACCAGCAGCCATACGCTACATTGCTAGCAAATAAGGTTAAGGGTAATATTAAAGTAAACATTGTTGATCTACCTGGCTTTGGGCCGACCAAGCAAGATACAATTGAAGACTTGGCTATATTGACAGGTGCTACTGTTGTGAACGAAGAACTTGGGGATGATTTAGATCTAATCGATCCGGGTGTTTTAGGGGAAGTAATAAAATCTGTTACCGACAGCAAGAACACTACATTGCAAATAAAAGAAAACACGGCAGACTTATCTGAAAGGATAACTGAGGTGAACAATAAGATAGAAAAAGAAACAAACAGCTATATCAAGAAAAAGCTTGAAGAGCGTTTGTCTATGCTAACAGGTAAAGTTGGTGTTGTTTACGTAGGTGCTGATTCCGCAGTTGAGCTAAAAGAAAAGAAAGATAGAGTTGAAGACGCAATTCATGCAACTAAAGCCGCTTTGCAAGAGGGTATTATACCTGGAGGTGGAACTGCTTTATTAAATGCTGCTCAACTTATAGAGTCTAAAAACGATGGCTACAGTATATTATTAAAAGCCATACAGGAACCATACAAAATAATCCTAGGTAATGCCGGGTATTCTGATTACGAATTTCCAAAAGCCAAATCAGAAGCAAGTGAAGCTAAAGGAGCTAAGGAAGACTGGGTAGGTATCGGGGTGGATGTAACCTGCGGTTGTTATAAAAGAATGATAGAAAGCGGTATTATAGATCCCGTGTTAGTAACCAAGTCTGCATTAAAGAATGCGATAAGTGTTGCTACCACAATTATATCAGCTGATTGTATAATCTCAAATGTAAGATCTCTTGAAGGCAATTAATTACTACATCGTTATAGATAAGATAAAGGAAGCACCGAAAACGGTTGCTGGCCTAGAATTAACTGAAACACAGAACACAGACATTAGGTACTTAAAAGCCGAGGTTATAAGCGCTGGTGATAAGGTTGATTATATAAAAGAAGGTAGTGTTGTTAGGTATGACAAACACGCGGGTCACGGGATAGAATGGAATGACAAGATGTATCATGTTATTACTATAAATGATATAGTGCTAGTCGAATGAGACTAAGCGCGCAAGATCTAAGAAATAAGAATATTTTTAAGTATTACAGGCTCGTTAGAAAATGGGCTTGTAAAACTTACGGGTTAAAAGACGCAGACTTAGAGCTACTTATTTACTTAGATTGTAAAAAGCATTTTATACGTAATGATTTTATTAATGGTGCATATACGTATTCCTGGGATAAAGCAAGATGGGAAAGACTGCGTAAGAACGAGTGGATAACCATTTTTAGCAAAAGGAATAGAACTACGATGAAGTATAATACGTATACAACATCATTTAAGTGTAAGCAACTTATAACAAGAATATACAGAATATTACTCGGCGAGGAAGATTTACCTACGTCGGCAAAAAGCACATTTTATAAAAATAAAACGTACACAGATAAAGTGTTTAACCATGCTATCGATAACATGATAAAAGATAGTGAAAGATAAAATAACTATGGCATTTAAAATGAACCCAAAATCCCCCTTATTGATGAAAGCAATGGGGTATGCATCACCAGCAAAACAAACAATGAAATCCGGTAGTAGTATGACAGCTGCCGAAAAGAAAGCAATGAGTGATAAATCCGTATTTGGACCAGACGGTAAAAATGTTGCAAAACCACCAAAAAGTAAATCTAAGTCAAAATACGACAAATCTCCAGCTAAGCAACGCTCTGGAGGAATAAGAAACATTTCAGAAGAAATGGAACCAGCGCAAGGGCGCGGAATGAAAAAAGAGCTTAGGCGTATAAACAAGAAAAAGCCATCTACTATAGAGGCTGAAAGTGTTAAAGTTGAGGATCCTAAAAAAGGCATAGTGGATACCTTGCCTAAAAATAATGGAAACAACAAAACTAAAAAAGACGCAAAACAATTAACCGCTAAGCAAAAAGCTCTTAAAGCTTTAAAGGATGCTCAAGAAGATAATGAAGTTTCAAATATTGAAAAAGAAACTTCTAAAGTAAAAAAGAATTCTACAAAGAAAAGAAAGCAAGCAAAAAGAAAAGACAGCCAAGCAGAGCGAAGAACTGAAAAAATAAAAAGGTTAGACGAAAGAATTGAAAGAAGAAAAGCTCGAAGATCTCCTGCTAAGCAAATGAGTAAGCTTAAAAATAATCCAAAAGGATAAATGGCATTTAGGTTAAAGCCACATTCTGAAATATTCGGTTTGCATGACGCTACGTCAGAGTTTGGCACACCCGTTATTATAAAAGACGATTTGGAAGAAGGAGTACAAGCAGAAGCTAATAGAGATGGAACGATTTTTGTTAGCTCAGACTTGCCTGAAAGCAAAGTGCAAGATGCCGTAAACCACGAAAAAGTTCATTTGGATCAAATGGCTTCTGGTAGATTGCAATATTCAGATGATTCTGTTACTTGGAAACGAGATACAAAATCGCCTGCTAGAAAATACGACAGAGCAACAATGAACGAGGGACATCCTGATTTCGAGTGGGAAAACGAAGCATATAAACAATCATAATTATGGGATTAAATTTTAGAGGATCAGCTAATAGGTTTAAATATAAAAACCAAAACAGCTTTCAAGATAAATCAGCGCCTGGCCCAAGAAGAGGTGTTGGCGGAGATCAGCCGGGTAATTTAGCTAGGGCTGAAAAAAGGTTTGGAAGAATATCTAGTCCGGCTAAAATAAAGAAAAACTTTTACGGAGGTGAAGCTTATTTTCAAGATGGCTATAGTGGCGATCTAGCTAATAGCTTACCTATAACACGTAAATCAAGTTCTCCTCTTAAGATTAATATGGCTTTAGTTGATGGCGCAGCGCGTTCTGCGAAAAAATTTACTGATATTGGAGCAGCTGTCGCGGATGGATTTAAAACATTAGAACCAGAGCCTGAAGTAGTTGACTTAGGCGCTACATATCCAGAAGTACCTGACGGCAATGCCGGCGAAGGCGAAGGCGAAGAAGGAACAACAGAAGAAACAACAGAAGAAACAACAAATACAGATACAGATGAACAATAGACCAATTACAGCCCGCGTCAAAAGCGGTATGTTCAAAACAAAAGAGCCTTTACTAAATGTAGGACCGGCTGGAGTTGATGGAAATAACAAGACTCGCACTATGCCTTCCCCAAGTAAAATGAAAGGGTATACTATGAAGTCTTCGCCTTTTAAGCAAGCAAAAACAGGTGATACCAACGCTGCAGATGAAGCAATAGGAAATTCACAAAACGCTCAGTACAGAATAGGGCCAAACGGTGAGCTTTCAGCAAGGTCTATTATAAAAGTTGTTACACCTGGAGAGGATACTTTCATAGAAGGCACGCCAGATGTAGTTACTAAGAAGCCTTACGTAGGGGCGGCTAATGATGCCTGCTCACCTCAATACATTGCGGCGAATGGGCGAGCTAAGTGTGATGAATATGAAGCATTACCCCAGAAAGTAAAGGACGAAGCAAATACAACAACAGTAAAAGGTACCCCTGATAAAACAGTTAAAGGTAAAGACAAAGTAACCGAAGTACCATCTGATAAAAAGATATACCGAAAAGTTGAAGGAAGAGCATCAAGTGCTTACGCCACCCGTAATAACTTAAGGAAAGCAAAAGTAGCAGCTCGCAATGAAAAAAAGTATCAAAGAAAAGAAGACAGGGCAGCTCGCCTCGCCAAGGGCGGTGAAGACCTTTCCGCAAAAGATCAAAGAAGAGCTAGAAAAAAGAAGCAGGCTGAAGACGTTAATAAAGTTGCAAAGTCTGAAATGCTAAATGCAACAACTCAATCTGCTCAGGGCCAATCCGCATTTGACACATCGCAAAAAACAAGGCTTCAAGATGTTGAGGATTCTGCAGGAAGCTTGACTAGAGATGAGCAAAAAAATGCCGGCAAGGGTGTAGCTAAAATGAAAAACACAGGTTTCTTTAAAAAGAAATCACCTATGAAAATGAAGTACTTTAAAAAGTGAAAGCAAAAGGACTAGGAGATACAATAGAAAAAATTACAACCGTAACCGGAATTAAAAAAGCTGTTAAGGCTTTACCCTGGGATTGCGGTTGTAATAAAAGAAAAAAAACATTAAACAAGATGTTTCCATATAAGTAACAATTAAATTTAATTAAATGAAAAAAGAAAAAGACTACACAGAGTTTGAAGTTGTTAAAGATAACCAGCTCAGCGAATCTGAATTAAATGAATTGCGAGAAGCTGTAAATCGTGTAAACGAAACACAAATGCAAATAGGTGGGCTTGAAGCACACAAGGCTAAACTTCTAGCCGAAATATTATTATTCACTAAAGAAGTAGAAAGCACTCAAAAAATACTTGCCTCTAAATACGGGGACGTAAGCATCGATCTTAATACTGGTAAATTTACAGAAAATGCAGTTAATAAGAAAGATTAGTATAGGCAAAGATTATAAGAATGACGCAATGCACTATGCTGTAGGGCAGGAAGTATACGGTGGGCACACTATAGATAGTATTATAGAGGAGGACAACAAATACACTGTGTATATATCTAAAGGGGATATTCTTATGCCTTGGAAAGATTTCAATAAGAACATGTCAATATCCGTAGAATATAATATTTCATGGTAAAATGCAAAGTGTATTTAATTACCTTGTAACACCACAAGGAGGCAGAACGACAGGACAGACTACAATTGAAGGACAAGAATTACTATTAAACACTGAGTTACAAAACCACGAGTATTCAAATAGAATAGGGGTTATACTAAGTTTACCATTAGCTAAAAAATACCAAGAACTTAGAGAAGGAGATGAAGTAATATTACATCACAATGTGTTTAGAAGATTCAGAGATGTAAGAGGTGAAGAAAAAAATAGTAAAAGCTATTTAACAGAAGAAACTTATTTGGCACAGCCGGATCAGATATACGCATACAAAAGAGACGGCGAATGGAAAGCTTTAGAAGGTTTTTGTTTTGTTGCCCCAATCAAGGAAACTAAAATGTTTTCTATTGAAAAAGAAAAGCCACTGATAGGCGTGGTTAAATATTGTACTTGCGGCTTAGAAGTAGATAATATAGTAGGATTTGTACCTACATCAGAATACGAGTTTATTATAGAAGGGCAGAGGTTATACCGAGTACCCACCAATTCAATTACAATCAATTATGGACATAAAGGAAACGAAGAGGAATATAATCCTAGCTGGGCAGAAAGCAGTTGAAGAATTAATAAAGGTAGCTAAAGAAGCTATCGTGGATTCAGACGACGACATATCAGCAGACAGGCTTAAGAATGCAGCGGCTACAAAAAAGCTAGCTATATTCGATGCTTTCGAAATCCTAAATCGTATTAATGACGAGCAAAGAGCTTTAGATGGTAAGCCAAAAGAAGAAGCTGAAAAAAAAGACTTCAAAGGCTTTGCTGAAAAAAGATCTAAGTAATGTATACGCAGGATCTATACAGTATAATAACACCTATTAAGCCAAATACTATATCTAGATTAAATAGAAGTAGAAAATGGGAATATGGATATAACAAAGAACACGACGTTGTTGTTATAAGCAGAACAGGTAAAATAGGGGAAATATACAATATACAAGGTTTAAAAATTGCTTTGCCGGCTGAGCCTGCTAAAGTAAGTAAAGAAACCAGCAAATGGACACCGGAAGAATATCCTAAAGAGCTAAAGAGTATTAACAGTATATTTGATTGGCGCGATTATCCAAATGAATTTAAAGAAACTTGGGAAAAATATATAGATGAACAATTTAGAAAAAGAGAGGAGGGTCATTGGTTCAATAATAAAGGCGTGGCTACTTACATTACTGGTACTCACTTTATGTACTTGCAGTGGTCCAAGATTGACGTTGGGCAACCTGACTTTAGAGAATCAAACAGATTATTCTATATATTCTGGGAAGCTTGTAAAGCAGACAAAAGATGTTACGGAATGTCCTACCTCAAAAATAGACGATCTGGATTTTCTTTTATGGCTTCCGGCGAGACTGTTAACCAAGCAACAATATCTTCAGATGCTCGATTTGGAATACTGTCCAAATCTGGGGGTGATGCAAAGAAGATGTTTACAGACAAAGTTGTACCAATATCGATTAACTATCCATTCTTCTTTAAACCAATACAAGACGGAATGGACCGTCCCAAAACAGAACTCGCCTACAGAGTTCCCGCATCAAAGTTTACAAGAAAGAAGCTCGACTCTAACGCCGCAACGGAAGACATTATCGGGCTCGATACCACAATCGACTGGAAAAACACAGGTGACAACGCATACGATGGTGAAAAACTAAAATTACTAGTACACGACGAAAGCGGTAAATGGGAAAGGCCAAACAATATACTTAATAACTGGCGAGTAACTAAAACTTGTTTAAGACTAGGTAGTAGAATTATAGGCAAGTGTATGATGGGATCAACATCAAATGCTTTAGACAAAGGAGGAGAAAACTTTAAGAAACTATATAATAGTTCTGATGTAACAAAGAGAAATGCAAACGGGCAAACAAAGTCTGGATTGTATTCTTTGTTTATTCCTATGGAATGGAATTACGAAGGTTTTATTGACGAATACGGACATCCGGTATTTAATAAGCCGCCAGAAGGCACCGTGGGGCCACACGGAGACGTTATAGAAGTCGGAGTCATTGAGCACTGGAATAATGAGGTAGATGGATTAAAAGGCGACCAGGACGCTCTAAATGAGTTTTACAGACAATTCCCTAGAACAGAGGAACACGCGTTCAGAGACGAAACAAAAAATAGTATATTTAATTTAGCAAAAATATACGAACAAATAGATTATAACGAAGACTTAGGCAACAGTAATGTCCTAACAAGAGGAAGCTTCCAGTGGGAACACGGTGTTAAAGACACGAAAGTAATATTTAATCCAAACCCTCAAGGTAGATTTTTAATTTCTTGGACACCTAGTTATAATATTCAAAATAGGCAAACTACACGTAATGGTATAAAGTATCCAGGCAATGAACACATGGGCGCTTTCGGTTGCGATAGTTATGATATATCTGGAACGACAGACGGAAGAGGATCTAAGGGTGCTTTGCACGGGTTAACTAAATTTAGTATGGAAGATGCCCCACCGAGTACTTTCTTTCTGGAATATGTAGCAAGACCGCAAACAGCAGAAATGTTTTTTGAAGATGTGCTAATGGCATGTGTATTTTACGGTATGCCCTTACTATGCGAAAATAATAAGCCTAGGCTTTTATATTATTTTAAAAGAAGAGGCTATCGCGGGTACTCAATGAATAGGCCAGATAAGCTTTGGAACAAGTTGTCGGTAACAGAGAAAGAAATTGGTGGAATACCAAACTCAAGTGAGGATATAAAACAAGCTCACGCGGCAGCTATTGAAATGTATATAGACAGACACGTTGGTTTAAATGAAGAAGGCCAGTATGGAACGATGTACTTTAACGAAACATTAAACGATTGGTCTAAATTTGATATAAATAATAGGACAAAATTTGATGCTGCTATTAGTTCTGGTTTAGCTATAATGGCTTGTAACAAAGATTTATATAGGCCAAGTAATAAAATACAAAGGCAAGTTGTTAATTTAAGATTTGCAAAATACTCTCACGAGGGTACGGCATCAAAAATAATAAAAAAATAATATGGCGAATAGCGTAACAAATAGTTTTTTCCCTAGCCAGGTGGTAAGTGATCAGGAGAAAGCTTCTCAAGATTACGGATTGAGAGTTGGTAGAGCGATTCAAAATGAATGGTTCAGCAGCAACTCAGGCGTAACTCGCTTTAGAAGTAATCAAAATTCTTTTCATACATTAAGGCTATATTCAAGGGGGGAGCAGCCAGTGCAGAAATATAAAGATGAACTTTCCATAAATGGTGATTTATCTTATTTAAACTTAGACTGGAAGCCGCCTCCAATATTATCAAAGTTTGTTGATATAGTTGTTAATGGCATCGCGGATAGATCTTTTGATATTACCACTTATTCGCAAGATCCGTATGGAGTAAGCAAGAGGACTGCTTATATGGAGTCTATTATAAGAGACAAGCAAACAGAAGAGCTAAACAACTTTGCCCAAGAAAATTTTGGTATTAATCTTTTTGAAAATCCTCCCGAAAGTTTACCAGATTCTCAAGAAGAGCTAGATATACACATGCAGCTTACTTATAAGCAAGGTATAGAAATAGCAGAAGAAACCGCGCTTAACACACTGCTGGACGAAAACAGGTATGACTTAACAAAAAGAAGAACTTACCTAGATTTGGTAACATTAGGTATTGGTTGCGTAAAAAATAACTTTTCAGAATCAGAAGGAGTAACGATTGATTATGTGGATCCAGCTTATTTAGTATATTCATACACAGAAGATCCTTACTTTCAGGACATATATTACGCGGGAGAAGTTAGGTTTGTACCAATAAATGAAATTAAAAAGCAATTCCCTAACTTAACGCAGGATCAATTAGAAAAAATCCAACAGCAAGGGACACAAAATTATGGTGTATTTGATCAGAATGTAGGCAATCAATACAACAACAACAGGGACTCAAACGTTATACAGGTTTTATACTTTAATTATAAAACGTATATGAATGAGGTGTATAAGGTCAAAGAAACTGCAACAGGCGCTACGAAAATAATAGTACGCGACGATCAATTTGATCCACCGGTAGAAATGCTGGAAGAGCAGTTTGGCAAAATGTCAAGATCTCTTGAGGTGCTTTATGAAGGTGTTATGATTGTTGGTACAGATATAATGCTTAAGTGGGAAATGGCAAAGAATATGATGCGCCCTAAAAGTGATGTATCTAAGGTTAAAATGAATTACGCTATTACTGCCCCTAGAATGTATAAGGGTAAAATAGAATCATTAGTAAGTAAATGTACAGGGTTTGCCGATATGGTACAATTGACTCACTTGAAATTACAACAGGTGCTTCAAAGAATGATACCTGACGGAGTATATCTTGATGCTGATGGTATCAATGAAGTAGACCTAGGTAATGGAACAAACTACAATCCGCAAGAAGCATTAAATATGTTTTTTCAAACAGGTTCTATAATAGGTAGATCATTTACACAGGAAGGCGATATGAATCCCGGTAAAGTGCCTATACAAGAAGTGCCAACCGGAGGCGGAGGACAAAAACTACAAACATTAATTGCAACTTACAACTATTATCTGCAAATGATAAGGGATGTAACCGGACTAAACGAGGCGAGAGACGGGTCTACGCCAGACTCTAGAGCATTAGTAGGGGTGCAAAAATTAGCAGCAGCAAATTCAAACACTGCAACAAGGCATATATTAGATTCAGGTTTATATTTGACAAGAGAACTTTGCGAGTGCTTATCTTTAAGAATATCAGATATAATAGAGTATCACCCAGCTAAAGAAGCGTTTATAACCAAAATAGGTAAATTTAATGTAGGTATTCTTGAGGAAATGTCAGACTTGTATATGCACGACTTTGGCATAATGCTAGAATTAATGCCTGACGAAGAAGAAAAAGCTACATTAGAAAACAATATTCAAGTTGCATTGCAACAGGGTAGCATAGATCTTTCCGACGCTATAGATATTCGTGAGGTAAAAAATCTTAAGCTAGCCAACCAACTGCTTAAGGTTAAACAAAAGAAAAGACAAGAAAGATTACAGGCAGAACAGCAAGCTAATATACAAGCACAAGCTCAAGCTAACGCGCAGGCGCAGCAAGTGGCGGCCCAAGCAGAAGTGGATAAAGATCAAGCTATGTTCCAGACTAAGGCGCAATTGGAGCAACTTAAAGCAGGTATAGAAGAAAAAAGAATAAGCATCGAGGTTAATGCTAAGAAAGAATTAATGGCGTTAGAATTCCAATACAATATGCAATTAAAAGGTATAGAAGTAGAGGGAGCTAAATCTAAAGAAAAAGAAGTAGAAGATCGTAAAGATCAAAGAACTAGGATACAAGGTACTCAACAAAGCGAAATGATCGCCCAAAGAAAGAACGATCTACCGCCTAAAAACTTTGAATCCGCAGGAAATGACGTAATGGGCCAAGGTTTTGGCTTAGGTGCGTTCGATCCTAGGTAATAATAGTAATAACAATCATATAATATTTTATCATGTCAGAACAAACAGAAAACCAAAATGTACCTGAAGAGGTAGTTGAAAATGTCGTTGAAAGCCCAGTGTCGCTTGATGACGGCATTATTAAAGTCAATTTAGGAGAACTAAACAAACCCAAAGAAGATGCCATTCCAGAACAAGAAGCAAATGCAAGCGATGTTTCTGTCGAGCAACCCGAAAACGAAAGCAACAGCGAGGAAGTGGTTCAAGAAGTACGGGAGCCCGTTCAAAATGAAGAGCAATCCGTTCTTGAGGAAATAACAGAAGAAGAAGTACAAGAACAAGCGGATAATTTGCAAGGCAATATAGCCGAGGCTATAGAAGAGCAAAAAGAAACTGGTGTTGAGTTACCTGAAAATATTCAAAAAGTTGTAGACTTTATGAATGAAACCAGCGGAACTCTTGAAGATTATGTTAAGCTTAATAAAAACTACGAAGACTTAGATGAGTCTCAGTTATTAAGAGAGTACTACGCTAATACAAAGCCTCATTTGGACGAGGAGGATATAGACTTTATGATGGAAGATAACTTTCTTTATGATGAAGACTTAGACGAAGAAAGAGATATACGAAGAAAAAAACTAGCCAGAAGAGAGGAATTAGCAAAAGCTAAAAACCACCTTACTGGATTAAAAGATAAATATTATCAGGAAATTAAAGGCGGCTCAAGGTTGGCTCCTGAACAAAAGAAAGCGGTAGACTTTTTCAATCGCTATACAAAAGAAAACGAAGCAGCAACTCAATTAGCTGAAAAACAAACACAAACGTTTTTAAAGAAAACGGAAAGTGTTTTTAACGATGATTTCAAAGGTTTTGATTATCAAGTTGGAGACAAAAAATTCCGTTTTAAAGTTAAAGACGCTCCTACTATTAAGGAAACCCAAAGCGACATTAATAATTTTGTCAAGAAGTTCTTGGATAAAGATAACCAAATGTCAGATGCAGCGGGGTACCACAAGGGATTGTTTACAGCTATGAATGCAGATTCTATTGCAAATCATTTTTATGAGCAAGGCAAGGCCGATGCAATGAAAACAAGTATGTCCAATTCGAAAAACATACAAATGGGCGCTAGAGGCGTTCATGAAGACGTTAAAACATCGAATGGATGGGCAGTAAGATCTGTTGATTCTGGGGGAAGTGATTCAAAATTGAAAATTAAAACATTTAGACACATTAAATAAGAAAAATTATGGCAGGATTTGCAACCGCGCCGGCTACATTAGCCAATTTAGCGCACTTAACACCACGCCCGGTAAAAGGTTTGTTTGGAGACAACTACCTATCTTTAGCGGACATGGATTTTACACAACAATTTTTACCTGAGGTATACGAAAAAGAAATCGAGCGTTATGGGAACAGAACAATCACAGGATTTTTACGTATGGTCGGAGCTGAGATGCCTATGGCGTCGGATCAAGTAGTTTGGTCAGAGCAAGGAAGATTACATATCGCTTATGATAATGTAACAACTCAAGCTGCAGCGAACCAAACAATATCTTTACCAGATGCAACAACATCGCCAGACGGTAAAGCGCCTTTACTAGGGCCAGGCATGACAATAGTATTAGCTAAAGGTAATATAACGGCAAAAGCTTTCGTAAAAGCAATCGTTACACCTCAGGTTGGAACTAATGTAACATACGACATCGTAGTATATGATACTGCCAATGGACAATTGCCAACTGGTTTACATACAGAAACAGGTGTTAGTACATTCGTATATGGTTCTGAGTATGGAAAAGGATCTAGTTTAGCTGGTAATTCAGTTGACGCTTCTTTCACAACTTTCAGTAACAAACCAATCATTCTAAGAGACAAGTATGCCGTTAACGGATCAGATGTTGCTCAAATTGGATGGGTTGAAGTTACTACTGAAATTGGAACTGGAGGATACCTATGGTACTTAAAGTCTGAACACGAGTCTCGTATTCGTTTTGAAGATTACTTAGAAATGTCAATGGTTGAAGCTACTGATGCTCAAAGTACTATTACTGATGCTTCTGGAGCAACTATATCAGGTATGCAAGGTTTATTTGATGCACTAGAAACAAGAGGTTTAGTATTTAACGACGCTGATTTTGACGGTGCGTCTTCTCCTACTGCAGGACTTGGAGCATTTGATACTATATTACAAGAGCTTGATAAGCAAGGAGCAATTGAAGAGAACATGATGTTCTTAGATCGCGAAACTGCATTGAGCATTGATAATATGCTGGCGCAACAAAATTCTTACGGAACAGGAGGAACATCTTACGGTGTATTCGAAAATTCAGAAGAAATGGCGTTGAACCTAGGATTCTCAGGATTCCGTAGAGGATCTTACGATTTCTATAAGACTGACTGGAAATATCTAAATGATTCTACAACTCGTGGAGGTATTACAGATATATCTGGAGTAATCGTTCCAGCAGGAACATCTACTGTATATGACCAACAATTAGGACAGAACATCTCACGACCATTCTTACACATCCGTTATAGAGCTTCAGAAGCTGATGACAGACGTTTGAAATCTTGGGTAACTGGATCAGTTGGTGGAAACTACACAAGTGACGAGGATGCAATGAATGTTCACTTCCTATCGGAAAGAACTTTGTGTACTCAAGCAGCTAACAACTTTGTACTGTTAAAAAGAACAGTATAATAAGTTTATTGTAATGATTACCCTCGTTGAATCTACGGGGGTAGTTATTACTTTTATTAGTGACATTAGCTAGTTATATTAAATAGTAATAGGCTATCGTCATACATTATTAACATTTATATCATATTATATTATGGCTAACAAGAAAGCTACAGCAAAAAAAGTTGAGGTTGCACCTCAGGAAGTGGTTGAAAAAGTAACACAACCAAAAGTAGAAGCACCTAAAAAAGAGGAGCCAAAAAAAGACGAGTGGGTAATCAAAGATAGATTGTACGAATTAACAAGAACAAAACCACTTGTTTTCACATTACCTACAGCGCATAGTAGGAAAAAAAGTTTATTGTATTTTGACGAAGAGCTAGGATACCAAAGAGAATTAAGATACGCTACTAACCAGCGATCTTGTTTTGTAGAGGAGCAGAAGGGACAAATAGTTATGGGACGCATCGTGTTTAGAGACGGCGTGCTTAGAGTGCCGAAAGAAAATGTTGCGCTACAAAAATTATTATCTTTATATCACCCAGCTTTAAAATCTAATATATACGAAGAATACAAACCAGCTCAGCAAGCAAGTAATGAGGTTGACTGGATTGAGTTCGAATTACAAGCATTGAACCTTGCTAAAACATTATCTGTTGAAGAGGCAGAAGCTATTTTACGCGTTGAAATGGGAGCGACAGTAACAGAGCTTTCATCTTCTGAAATTAAAAGAGATGTATTAATTTTTGCTAAAAGGAATCCAAATTTATTCTTACAATTAGCTACAGATGAGAATACACAATTAAGGAGCTTCGGGGCAAAAGCTGTTGAACAAGGGATACTAACATTATCACAAGACCAAAGAACGTTTACTTACGGTTCTAACGGAAGAAAAATAATGACAGTGCCGTTTGACGAGCATCCTTACTTTGCTTTATCTGCTTTCTTTAGAACAGATGAAGGTATGGAAGTATACAAGGCAATTGAGAAAAGACTAAACTAGTCACCTTTATAGTAATAGGCTGCTGAAAGGTGGCCTATAACTATATAAAATAAAAAACAAATTATGGCTGTAAGCGTAGATACTGTTTATCAGAGAGTATTAGCAATACTTAACAAAGAACAAAGAGGTTATGTAACACCTCAAGAATTTAATCTATTTGCTAACCAAGCTCAGTTAGATATATTCGAACAATATTTTTACGATATTAATCAGTTTGGCAGAATACCTGGTAATGATACCGAGTTTTCTGATATGCTTAACTTACTTAATGAGAAAATAAATATATTTGAAGTAGATGCAGATATGACTTATAATGCAGCTACCGAACATTGGTCGCCTCCTGCGGACCTTTATAGAATAGGTACAATAGTTTATAACAATGTTACAACTAGTAAATCATTATATCCTGTTCCCAATACAGTAGTTACCACTACAACACCGATAGAAGCAGAAAGAATAAACTTTAATGAATTTCTGTATATAAATCAGTCGGCCTACGCAAAACCCACAAATACAAGACCCGTGTTTGTAGCTTCAGAAGATGGCTACAAAGTTTATGGAGATTCTTTATTAACTACCAATGTAAGGTGTAATTATATAAAAGAGCCAGCTCAAGTACAATGGGCTTACCAAATGGTTTTCGGCGAAGCACTTTATAATGCAAATGAGTCTACAGACTTTGAGTTGCATCCTTCAGAAGAAACTGAATTAGTAATAAAAATATTAGAATTTGCAGGGCTGGTAGTAAAAGATATAGGAATGTATCAAGTAGCAAGTCAAATAAACGCACAAACTAATCAACAAGAAAAATCATAATATATGGCATTGATAAATCAAACTCCAGAAGAATACTACTTAGGGCCCGACGGCGTATGGGATAGTGGCGATGAAAACTACGGTGATTACCAATTTGTCAGTATAAGTGATATTATAAACAACTTTATAGTTGCCTATGTTGGGCAAGATAAGCTAATAACCAAAGTAAAAAGAACAGATGTAGCCTATTGGGCACAGCGAGCTATCCAGGAGTTTAGCTTTGATACACTACCTCAGGATAAATCAATAGAAATTGAAGTACCACCCGGATTATATATGGTGTTACCGCAAGATTATGTTAATTACACAAAACTGTCTTGGACAGATAGCCGAGGTATAGAAAGAATAATATATAAAACCGACCTAACAAGTAACCCAAACGCTATTATACAAGATGACGATTACGAATATACTTTTGATAACAACGGTAATATACCTTTGGCGGCACAATCAGAAACATTAAAAAGATGGAACGCTAATAGTAATTTTCCTTTAGGTGGACCAGGAGGTGGCAACTGGGATTTAACTAATAATCCAGACTTACTTGCATTATATGCTTACGGAGGTAGATATGGTATAGATCCTGAAAATGCTCAAGCAAACGGTACGTTTTATATAGACCGTATAAACGGTATGATTAGATTTAGCTCAGATATAAGAGGGAGAATAGTTACATTAAAATACATAAGCGACGGATTAAGTAGCGCAGAAGATATGACTGTTCATAAGTTTGCAATGGATGCAATAGAAAAGTACATAGCTTATTCTATATTATCTACAAGATCTAATGTACAAGAATACTTAGTTGCTAGATTTAAGAAAGCTGCTTCGGCTGCTAGAAGAAATGCCAAGATTAGATTATCAGAACTTAAGTCAGACTTAATGGCGCAGGTATTTAGAAATCAATCAAAATGGATTAAACATTAAAATTATATGGCGGAATTAATACACACGTTTACCAGCGGTAAAATGAATAAGGATCTTGATGAGAGACTTGTTCCCAATGGAGAATACAGAGACGCCTTAAATTTAGAGCTTGCAGCTTCAGATAGCTCTCAGGTTGGTACCTTTCAAAACATAAAAGGTAACTTAGAATTAGCGTACAAAACATATAACCCCGTTACGGGAGCTAGAACACTGTGGAGCAGTGCTTATATATCTAATTTAACAAATGCGGTCTGCATAGGCTCCGTTGTTGATAGGAATACGGATAATATATATTGGTTTATATCTAGTGATGAAGTTAGTGCTATTGCTTACTATAACGACGTTACAAAAGTTGTAGCTCCATTAATAGTCGATGCTAATGATATACTAAGCTTTAGCAAAGATTATTTAATAACCGGTGTAAACATATTAGAAGGTATACTAATGTGGACAGACAACCAGACTGAGCCCAAAAGTATAACCGTAAAAGATTGGGTTAATTCAACCTCGGATTTTTTAACGCACTCGCAAGTATATGGGCGTGATTTTATTGAGCAAGATACTACGGTAATAAAAAAGTATCCGTTAAACCCGCCGACAATATCCGTGTCCTCGGTTGCTAGAGAAGACGACGCAGGAAATACCGTTGTTATTGCCACTACTACGTCAGCCACCTTTATGACTGAGGATTCTAATAATAATGCAATTCCAGTTCCTACGGGCACGGCAAAAACATTAACCTGGGAGCAAAGCCAAACATTACCTTTTTATAGAGAAGGAGATGTACTTATACTAACTCTTGTAGATGAGGGTGAAGTAGGTAGCGAAGTTGCAGAAGTAAGGTGTTCTGTGGCTAGTATAATACCCCCTGACGAAGGAGCTTCGCAAACAGGGGCTAATGTTACAGTGCTAAGTGTTGGGCCGAGTACTACAGGGGGTGCTATTATTACCCCCTTAACTTATAATGTAATATTAGAACAACAAGAGCCTTTATTTGAATTTAAGTTTGCTAGATTTGCTACTAGATGGAAATACAATAATAATCAAGTATCTGCTTACTCTTCTTTTTCAAATATTGCTTTTTTGCCTGGGGAATTTGATTACTCTCCTAAAGAAGGGTATAACTTAGGCATGACTAATAATACTAGGCAGTTAACAATATCTAATTTTATACCTAGCACATTACCACCCGATGTAAGCGAAGTTGAAGTGCTTTACAAAGCAACTAATAATCCTAATGTATACGTTGTTGATAGCTTCAAACCTTCTGATACAGCATGGCAAAACAATACTTTTGAAATAAAAACTGAAATAATAACTTCTGTCATAAGAAGTAATCAGTTATTAAGACCTTACGACAATGTACCACGTAGAACTTTAGCGCAGGAAATAACTGCTAATAGGTTGATATACGGCAATTACGTGCAAAATTTTACGTTAAGCTCGCCTTTTACAAAAGTGCCTTACAAGACAGATATGTCTGTAGGATTATATTCGAAACCAATATCCTCCGACACTACCTTTGTAGGCAGCGTCAATACGGAAGGTAATGCTGTTTTTCCTTCAATTAAAACATTACGCACTTATCAAATAGGTGTAGTTTATATGGATGAGTATGGCAGAAACACGCCTGTATTTACAAGTAATAGCGCTTCATTAGTAGTAGAGAAGGCATCTTCTGCTGCGGCTAATAACATAAGAGTGACCCTAAATGGCAACCCACCTAAATATAAAACTTTAACTGGCTTTGCTGATTTTACACATTACAAGTATTACATAAAAGAAACGTCAAGAGAATATTACAATCTAGCGTTAGATAGGTTTTATGATGCAGAAGATGGTAATGTATGGCTTTCATTTCCGTCCGCAGAAAGAAATAAAGTAGACGAAGATACTTTTCTGATACTAAAAAAAGAACACGATAACAATATACCTGTTTTTGAAAAAAGCAGATATAAAGTGATAGCTATAGAAAACGAAGCCCCTTTGTTTTTAACGCAACAAAGACTAGGCAAAGGAAATCTTATTACCAACTTTGGCGGTGGGGAAGGAGCTACGCCGGTAGAAGGGGGTAACGAAGTGCAAGTCCTTAAAACTGACTTTGACGCTGCTTTTGGAGCAGAAACTCGTACTGAATCTGGTTTACAATTAAGAATAACAGGTACAGCGGGTCAAGTGAGTGATTATTACAAAATATCTACTTTTTCGCTTAACGGGACGCAAGCATTCGTTAGAATGGTAGTTTCGCCTGCATTCGGTCCAGATGTAAATTTTGCTACAGTTTCTAACGGAGAAGTTCCAGAGGGCACGGGAGTAACACTATATGATTTAACAGACGTTAAGAAAGCTGAATTTACCGGAAGGTTTTTTGTTAAAGTAAACTCAGACAATATATTAAGGCAAAAAATACAAGCGGCTAGAAATAATAACAATACGTTTATTAGAAAAGCTATCGCCCCGCTTTGGAACTTTAGTTTTGCTAGTCAATTTAACAGCAACTTTTGGAAAGAAGGAGGAACTTGGCCGCAGGTTGATGCAACAGGCCAAACAGGTAGGATATTTATTGATAGATTTAGTCCTAAATGCGAAAGCAGGGGACAGGGTACAAATGTTGAGGGTAAAATTGTTATATCCGATGCAACCGGGTACGGAGCCGGAAGAACTAACACTACCAATGGGCATGCTCACGGTATAGTAGACAGGAATCCTCGATTACTGGAACAGCTTAATACAGTAGGAACTATGTTTAGGTTTGTAGATATTGGCAACGGCGTAAAAGATCCCACTGAGACTGTTTATGTTGTAACCAATAGCCAGCTTGATCTTGGAACTACTTATGACTGTACTAATAACTCAGGCGCTTTTTCAGGAAATGATGCTTGGGACGCGCAGACAAACCAATACGCAAGGTGGACCCTTACTTTTGAACAGCTTGAAGGCGGTTCAACGGCGCTTGCGTGGAATCCATCTGACGCCCTTGAAAATATTATTGGAGGCAGCAGCCCAGCATATAATTTTACTAATCCACTTGCATACGTGGGTATAGAGTTTTTAGCATCAGACCCAAATGATGATACTTTTTCTAGCTCTAGCCCTGCTATATTTGAAACAGAACCTAAAGAAGCAGCTGAGTTAGATATATATTTTGAAACCCCAGATATTTATCCTATAAGTCAATTTGGTCAACTTCAGAACTTAAGTTGGTTTAACTGTTACTCATTTGGTAACGGAGTTGAGTCAGATCGCATTAGAGACGACTTTAACCAGCCTGTAATAGGAGATGGTGTGAAAGCATCTGCTACGCTAGATGAGCCGTACGAAGAAGAAAGAAGATCTACGGGCCTTATATTTTCTCAAATATTTAATTCTGCTTCAAGTACAAATAATCTTAACCAGTTTATACAAGCAGAGAATATCACAAAGGATGTAAATCCTGAGTACGGCAGCATACAGAAATTACACACCAGAGACACCGATTTAATTACCTTGTGCGAAAACAAGTCAATGAAGATATTGGCCAAGAAAGACGCCTTATTTAACGCTGACGGGAGCACTAACTTAACTTCTAATGCAGAAGTGCTAGGGCAGACATTAACATTCCAAGGGGAATTTGGTATAGCTACTAATCCCGAATCATTCGCCGAGTTTGGCTTTAGAATGTATTATACTGATGCGAACAAAGGAGCAGTGCTTAGACTTTCAGGTGATGGAATTACTGATCTATCCGATTATGGTATGCACTCGTTCTTTTCAGATAACCTATCGATCAACACTAAAATACTGGGATCGTGGGATGTTGGAAAAAGAAATTATAATATAACACTAGTATCTTTAACGCCTTATTGGCAGCAAACTTTAGGTGCAGGAGAATTTGATAGATTGAATAGAGACCCTCTGTGTAATCAGTTTATAAATACATTACCTACGACTAGCACAACAATTTCTTTCAAAGAGGAAGTTAATGGGTTTACTTCAAGAAAAGCATATATACCGGAGGCGGCTGCTTACCTTAATAATATATACTACACATTTAAAAATGGTAGAATATGGGAGCATGGATTAAACACGGAGTATAATACTTTTTATGGTGTAGGACCGGGCACAGCTTTGGTTGGTCCCTATTATGAAAGTTCTTTTAATACTATCCTTAATGAGATGCCGTCAGTAGTTAAAGGTTATAAAACACTAAATTACAGCGGTACCGATGCTAAAGAATTTTTGTATAAACTAAATGGCAGCGAAAGACTTTATACACTAGCCCAGATACAAGCGGAGGGTTTAACACCTAATACTTCTGTAGAAACAAAAGGCTGGTATGTGAATTCTATAGTAACGGACTTACAAGAAGGGCAAATAAAAGAATTTATAGACAAAGAAGGTAAGAAGTTTAATTACATAAAAGGCATGGATACTTTTTATGTAAGTTCTTGTAATACTAATGTAGACACCAAGGAGTTTAACGTACAAGGTATAGGTAATCCTAGCGTTATAACGGTTCCTCCTCAGACAGTATTTACGGTAAAAAATCAAGCAGACCCGAATTGCTCAACTCCGTAAAAATTTATTAGAAATTTAAACAAATATTATGGCATTTAATAATTTCACAGTAAGCGTAGTAAGCTTTAATGAAACAGCGGGGGTTGACTGGACAATAGCGCAACCATCTGTTTCTTTGCTAATAACGCCTAACATTGGGTATACTGTAACCGCAGCTGACTTTACATCCATAACGCCTTTGCCTACTTATGTGAGCAGCGTATCATTTTTAAACAATGCCGGTAGCGGGACAGTTACATGCATAATAACATACGATTCTCCGTCGGTAATGCCTAGCGCGGACGTGCTTATATCACTTTGTATCCAAGGATCTGCAGTAGAAAAAAAGATATGCGTTGCAGGTGTAATATCTCAATGTGATGTAAGTAATACAAAAGTGCCTGTTTCTGGAGGGGCTGACGTAGCTTATAGTGTATGTGGCGCTATTGGAAGTACCGGTGCAATAACATCGACATACCAAGTTACAGCCAACTCCACTTATTACTATCCTACGGCCCCAACTTTGGCAGTTGTTATAGGTGATCCTAATGACTACACTATTACCGACGTAAAGACTTATGACGCATCCGGTAATTTGATAGGCGTAGTATTTACCGTAACGTATACTTTCCCTTTAAACGATGCTACCAGTAATAAGATATGCTTAACGGCTAATGCTGTTCAAGTATATAATCCCTTAGTAAAAATAACATCCTATTCTTTCCCAACAGGGGAATCTCTAGAAATCAATGGACAAACAACGAACTTCACTATAAATGGAGTTGAAGGTGCTAACTGGGCATTAAATATAGTGTCTAATGCTTTAGCAACGATAATCAATACCTCAGGTACACTGGACAGCACAGGAACTTTTGTTGTGCCTGTAACGTTTCCCGCGGCAATAGCAAATGCAACCTACACAGTAACCTTAACGGGTGATTTAGCTAGCACTTTTTGTACCGTAGCCCCTTATGTACCTTGTTTAACAGGGCAGCCTTCTGTATTTACACTGAATCAATATATTAACTCTACATTAAGCTTTGCTTTTACTAGTACAAATTCTAATATAACTCCGGACGCCGCAACTACTATTACGCTTTTACCAGGCTCCAGTCAACCTTCTCCATTTAACGTTATAGTTACAGGTAGCTCAACAGGTATTCTTACAGTTGACTCTATACCTCCCCCTGAAGATTGGACAAATCAGGGAGGCCTTATTGCGGGAAGTTGGGATTTTAATGTAATTAGCTCTAGTTTTGTAGTGGATAATTCAACAGTGCCTACTATTATAACATCAACGCTTTCAGTTAATGTGGCATCCGTAGGGATCAACAACACGTCCAGTGCTTTAGATTTGGATCAATACGTGTCGGATGGTGGAGCATGGCTAGCTGATTTATGCAATGGCTCAGGCCAATATTACGTTAGTAATGCTGACGGCTGGTCTGGAGGCACAAACCAAAGTCAACTAAGTAGTTTGGTTAATGTTCCTTATGCGGCTGGGGATGTGGTCCAAATAAAAAATTCCGCAACAGGAGCTAAATACTGCGTCACCTTAGACTCTTTTGAGACCGGGGAAACACCGACATATTATATAGACGAAGGATTTCAAAATCAAGTTAGCACATTTGCCACTTGTACAATCTGTAATAATCAAAACCAATAATCATGCCAACAATAACTTTACAATTTCCACACCCACTAAACGACTCAGTTCAAGTTGGCGACACTGCTTATTACACTAATGATCCAAATGGCACAAATTTAATAAAGCTGGGCACTATAGAAGGAATACTTAGACCCATTAATAAAATGACAGTTGACGTAGAGCCAGTGCTAGTAGGTACAGTTAACACTGAATTAACAACAAGTAGTTTTATACTATTTAGCAAAACAGCATTAGTAAACACAAGCGGATTAAAAGGCTATTATGCCGAAGCCCAGTTTAAAAATGATTCAACAGACTATGCTGAACTATTCTTAGTAGGATCTGAGATATTTGAAAGCAGTAAATAACACGTAATAATAAAAGTATAATAATAAAATAAAGGTATATGATAACACCAGGTATGATAGGTGGCGCTGTGTCAGGCCTTACAAGTATTGTAGGGGGAATGATAGGCAGCGGCAAAAGAAAAAGGGAACAAAAAGCAGCGCAAGCAGAGTTTAATAGAAATAAAGCAAGAATGGAAGGGGCTGATACCTCTAACCTAAACAAAAACATGGAAAATACCATGGAAGACCTTACGGTCAATACTCAAGCAGCTGAATTTCAAGCTCAGCAACAAGCGGGAGGATTTGCTAACACGATGGATAACTTATCGAGTGCAGCCGGGGGATCTGGAATTGCGGCTTTAGCGCAATCATTAGCGGGAGCGCAAAGTAATGCGGCGCAAGCAGCGTCTGCAGATATAGGTAGGCAAGAAGCTAGCAATCAAAGAGCTGAAAGGCAAATGGCTGGACAACTACAGCAGCAAGAAATACAAGGAGAATACGCTTCTAGAGCGGCAGAAAAAGATAAGGTGGACACAATGTTTGGCATGTCTCAGCAAAGATTAGGAGCAGCGAATGCAGCTAGAGATGCAGCAACTCAATCTATATTAGGAGGTGTTGGAAGCATTGTAGGAGCCGGGGCAGCGTATGGCGCAGATAAATTGGAATTCATGCAGTAATAAAATAAATTATGGCAAATAATCAATTAATAACAGGGGCTGGTGTAGCTGCAAAGAAATTTGTAGATGTAGGAGCAGAAATGATGAAAGGGCTTGGCAAGGGGTTTTTACCCGGGGCATTGTCAGGGCCCTCAAAAACTGCTTTAAAAAACAAAGAATACCAGGGTAAGGTTAATACACTGATGAGCAGGATGAAAACCGATATAGATTTTACTTCGTTTTCGCCGGCAGAAACAGCTTCTATGCGTTCTTTTCTAGTAGCGGAGCGAGGTAAGTATGCGGCTGCCGCTAAAGCTTTGGCAGGTATGTCAGATACAACCTCCCCTGAGTATATGGCACAGGTTGACATAATGAACGGGGTTAACAATAGCTTTACTAATTTAGCCGCTCAGCTTAAGTCCTACAAAGAAGGTAAAGTGGAGTTCGCAAAAGAAATGCTTGACGGCACCATATCTGCGGGTAATCCTACGGAAAACACAAGAGAGGCTATGGCTATGTATGGTTTTCTTGATAAAGACGGCGATGGGGTTAACGATAAGCGATTAGATGCAGCGTTTAACATACAAGCAGGAGGTAACTTAGGATTTAATATAGATGGAAAAACGATTGATTATAACACTCGTAAGCCAGCCGTTATGAAGGATTACGTGCTAAGTAATAAATTACTAAAAGGCAATGAATCAGCTTATACAGCGCAAGCAAGAATGAGTGATGTTTCACAAAAATTGTATAGAGAAGAACTTGAGCAAGACTTTGAAAGCCGCGATGCTTTAATGTCTATGGTATATGACTTTGACTCTATTGTACCTACATCAGACTTAGCAAAAAGATGGGATGCTAGTAAAAAATCTGAAAACCCTCTTGACGAAATTAATAGTATTAAAGAAGAGTTAATAACCAGGTTAGTCAACGCAAGAGTTGATGTGTCCAACAAAGGTTACAATGAAAAGAAAAGCAAAGAAAATGAAAGAAGCCCTTATCATTGGACAAAAGCAAATGGTAGTATGGAGGGTGCCATGCAGGCCGATGGAACAAAGCTTTATTACTTGTATTTTAAAGACGGTACGCGCAGAACAGTTGATTACAAAACTTACGAAAAGTACGAAAACTTATAATTAAATTAAATAATAATTAAACAAAAATAACTATGCCTAGATATAAAGTAATTATAAACGGCGATGTAGGGTTTAAAAATGTTAAAGAGGAAAATATAGAAATCTTTTTAGCTAAATACCCAGGCGCGGTACTCGTTGAAGAAACACCACCTACTGAAAATTTTCAGAACGGAGATGCGGAGACCGATGCGTCTGTAACTCCGGAGACAAGTCAAGCATCAAATGGGGATTCCAACTTGGAAAATGGTTCATTGGAGGAACAAGAACAGCCCGTAAAAATTGAATTTGAAGGTGACTTAGAAAGAAAGCCTAAAAAAATAGAGTATATAAAATTCAAAGGAGGACAAGAAGTTAGAAGCGATTTATACAAAAGAGATTTTGCAGGAAAAGAAAGCTCTAATGGACAGTTGTACCCTGAAACTTTTGAAGAATATGCAAAGCTATATAATGCACCGATACAAACAAAATACGAGCAGCCGGAATTGCCAAGTCCGCAAGCGGAGGCTCTTAGTAGGGATATAGATAATGTAACCCGAAAATCTCCCGCGGTTAAAAATGAAGTAGGAATATCAGAATTTAACCTTACAACCCAATGGAGAGATAGGAAGAAAGACTATAGCTTGAAAGTTGATATGCCTACGTATCGCGTTTCTAAAGATGAGTCTGGCAACTTCGTGCCTGATAATCCAAATGACGTAGAGGGCAGTCCGTATTATATGGAAGGAGACAAAGCTATATTTGTTAATTCCTATGAAGATGATTTAAAAAATTATTTAGGGGAAGCAAAATATAACTCATGGAAACGTATTCAAGAAAAGGCAAATTCGGTAAATGAGGAATTGACAAAAGAAAATATACATAAGTATATGGATTTGTCTGAAATTGATGAAAACAAAATTATCGATGTGGTTATGAAGCAAAAGAAAGAAGCTTCTTCTAACTACATGATAAACAATGATATTCCTGAAAACGAGCAATTTAAGCTAGCCGCAGAGGTTGAAGCTAATGAAGGAAATCTCGAAGCTTTAGAAATAGTACAAAAAAATAGAAGAGAAGATGCTATTAGGAAAAAAGACAACGCTGATTTTGAAGCTAAGTTTGGACGTCCGTTAACTTCTAAAGAAACTATACAAGGTAGAACATACATTCCTTACAATGAAGAGGCTTCAGAAGAACGATTAAACAACGCACTAAAAGAATATCAAGCAAGTTCGGAAGCGGAAATACAAGAAAGGTACAAAAAGCTAGATCAGCAGCTTAATGATTACACTGAAAGAGGAGCCGCTCCATTAGAAGAAATTAAAGCAGACTACGATTACTTGCTTGGTAATATTGAAGAAAACTTCAATAATACAGACGATCCTGAATATAGACAGCTTTTACAAAATCAATACGCTAAAACTTTCAGAGAGGGTAATGCCGCTATGTCTGCCGAATGGAATAATTTAGATCAACAACGTCAGGTAATGATGGCGGAGTCTGATAGAATAACAAAAAGAGCAGGGCAATTAAGTAAATTTAAAATAGCGCAAGAAGCAGCATATAAAACCTATGAGCTTGACGATAGAATGGCCATGGTTATGGAGAATTCTTTTTTAGGCAGCGGCGCTATGTTAGGGGCTTCCACTAAAAAGTTTTTATTAGGAGACGTGCCTATCGCTATTGCTAGGGCATATTCTTCTAATGACATTAACGCTGATTTAGCTGAGCAAAGAATACTTGAATCACAATGGTATGGGGATCTTGTAGCGGACAAAGGTGCTGCTATAGATTACAATCAAAGGCTACAAGCTAGAAATGAAGAAAAGTTGTTTAGAGCTTCGCTGGATAATAAGGGATTAAGCACATCTGATTACTTAGGTATGGTGATGGTAGACAACTCACCCTCTATATTAGTAGCTTTAGCAACTAGCGGAAGCGCTGGCTTAGTTAATATTGGCGGTAGAATGGTAGCCAAAAATGTTGTAAGGTCAGCCTTGACTAAAGCAGCCGGTAAATCTGGAGTGCAAAACTTAGGTACTGCCATGACTGCAGCCGCTTGGAACAAGGGTACAACTAATATAGCAACTAGTGTATTCTTCACCATGGAAGCAGGAGGGCAAATGGCAAACCTAGAAATAGCTCAAAGAGAAGCCGCGAAAATAAAAGAAGAAATAACACAAGCGCTGCTAGAAACAGACGATCCCACGGAAATAAGCGAACTAAAAAAAATATTAGCAGATCAAGAGGATTTGCTTAATATGTCACAAGTGCAAAAGTCTTTTAGCAGCTTGGTTTATGGAGGTACTGCCTCTATTGCTGAAAGATTTGGTACATTAGGGTTTATAAATAACTTTCAAAAATACTCCAGAGCAATAGGTTACAATCAGTTTAGACAAGTAATGAACAGAAGTATGGCTAGAGCCTTGTCAAAAACCGTTGGTGCTACTACAGCCGTTGGCATAGGAGGCGGTATTGAATATTTAGAGGAAGGGTTTACTTTAGTTGGGCAGAATTTTTCAGATATAGTTATACTTGGCGAAGATAAAAATTTATTCGAAGGATTAGACAAAGACTTTGCGGCAAACACTATGATTACTAGTTTCGCTATAGGGGGACCTATGGCTAGTCAAAATATATACTCAGCAATTGCTAGCGAGTTTAGAAATTCTAGGGAAGCAAAAAAAGAAGCTAAGCTTAGAACAGAAATACTAGAGATACAAAAAGAATTGAATTCTGGTCAGCTAACCGCGGATGCCAAAAGCATTCTAGAAAAAAGAAGAAAAGTAGCATTAAAAGAATTAGCTTTAGAAAATACAAACATCGTATTAAAAATTAATGATTTAACTCCCCAGGAATTTGAAGCCATAACCGAGGCTAATAGAGAAATAAGATTATTAGAAAAAGAAGCTGCTGCGCTAGGAGCTTCCGGAGACGTGAGTAGCTGGTCTAATAAAGAGATGGATAGGCTAAACGAGGAGTTAACAAGAATAAAAGGAGAAAGAGAATCCGTATTTGACAAAAAAGATCAGGAAATTCAAGATATTCTTAAAGATATAGACGGCCCAGGCAATAAAGTAGAAGCTGCCGCAAACGTGGAACTATATTTTTACTCAAAAAACATAATTAAAGGACAAGACAATGTAAACTCTACTGAAATTAATAGTGCTGAGCAATTAGAAGAATATGTTAATCAAAAAGTCGAAGACGAGAAAGGCAACGAAAAAGACAAGTTTAACGAAGAAGAAAAAAATAGCCTTAGAAAAGGATACGCAGACAGGAGTAACGCGGCAAACCCAACCGTTCAAGGCAAAACCTCTAATGAGATAGTCTTATTTAAAGAAAACATAATAGCAAGTGCTCTTACACAAGATAGATATAACGGTAGAATTGCCGCCATGTCCCCTCTTCATGAACTTGGGCATATACAAACCCGAAACGCGGGTATTATTAAAAACGACAGGGTTGTAGGCGATGGCAAAAAAATGGTGGAGGGCATAATAGCTGAGGTTACGGCGCTAAGAGAAGCTGGCACTATTTCAAAAGAAGTTTTTGATATTTTCAACAAGAGAGTAAAGGGGTATAAGAAGGACTATTACACTGACACCAACGGGATAGATGCGGACGAGCTGATACAGCTAGTAGCGGATTTAACCAACATAGGCGCTTTACCAAAAAGCTCATATAATAAAGTATATGAAATAAAAACAGGCATAAATTCTATAATGCGTTTCTTAAATGGAGATGCCTCTATGTACTTTAAGTTAGACGATGCTAACTCTATATTCCAGTTTGTTTCTAGTTGGACTAAAAAAGCTATAAAAGGCAAAAGCTTAAACATTATTGATGACGAAGAGGAAGGTACTACGAAGCTTAGCCGTAAGCTTACCGAAGCGGAAGAAAACAGAATGGAAGCTATTGACGAGGAGATTGGCGAAATAAGCGATGAGCTAATGCAAGGCTTTATAGATCAGGATACCCATGACAAAAGAATTGCAAAGCTCGAGGAGGAATACGAGAACATCGAAAATCCACCTAAGGTAGAGGTTAAAGCAAAGCCTAAGGCTAAGCCCAAAGCTAAAAAAGAATCCGATATTGACGCGCCTCAAGCATCTAAGAAAGACGAGCAAAAATTAAGCGATGTTACCGCAAAATCTAAAAAGAAATTAGATGCTGTAGGTAATAATCCTGAAGGATTTGACGCAAATGACCCTGTTATATACGAAACGTTAGACGGAATGATCCGATCTAAAGCAAAAGCATTTAAAACAGCAGGTAACAATATAGTTAATCTTACAAATCTTCCGGGGTTTGAAATGGATAACATGGTTAGCGAAACCATAGCCAGTCTTATACCTTATATAAAGAAATTTGACCCTGCTAAAAACGACTCCCTGTTCGGCTATACAATGGCTCAACTAAGTAATAGGATGAGAGGTGCGTTAAAGACCGGTAGAGTGACTGAAAACGCTTTTACGGAAGACGTAACAGCGGCTAAGAACATTACAGCAGAAGAAAGTTCAAACGAAGTAAAAGAAAAGCCTAAATACAGAAGCTTAACAGACGCGGGTGTAGTATCAGGTGAAGTAATAAAGGCTATAAAAGCTAAGTTAAAAACGGTACTTCGTACTTTAAAATCCAGAATGGATGCCGCTATATCTAACAATCGTACTGTAACTCCGCTCATGGCAGAGATACAATTTGAAATGGGTAAGCAAGCCGATATAGATCTTAAAACAGCTATGGGTGGCAAGAAAGACGGTAAGCTTAGAAAGTTTTTACTTAGGACTAAAAAGGCAACGTTACAAAACATGACCACAACCTGGTTAATGGGTAAAGATGGTCAAGGTGGAATACCTCAAGCAATACAAAAGAAAGTAGACGGTAAATGGGTTTCATATCCAGCGTGGGTTGGTAAAAAAATAGATAGGGAAAAAACAAGCACCGATGATGCAGGTAGAACGTCAGGAGCTTCGCTTGTAAGAAGACATCCAAACATAGTCAATTACAAGAATGTAGACGAAGTTATTGATGATGACGCCTATTTAGCTCAATTTCTAGACGAAACTGGTAACCCTATAAGGGGTAGAAAAGAAGCATTAGCTAAAGCTATGGCTGAAGAAATTTCATTTGAAATATTTACTTCTGAAATAGTAAATCCAGCTAGTGAAATAAGCGAAGCCTTTGAAGCTAATCAAGAAATGCTGGGTGCTGTTATTGCTGATAATTTAGTAGAGCAAATACAAAACGATGCCGATAGAGGTAACGTTAAGTTTAGTATTGGTACTAAAAATAGTGCGTTAGAAAAGGCTCGTAAAGACCTTACTGGTTACTTAAAAGCTAATTTTAAAAATGAATTAGCACAAGGAGATTTTAGTAATCCAGAAAAATTAAAAGAATTAAGAGCGGATTATCCAGAATTAAATACGCTTTGGCAAAGATTGGTTGACCTACATGTGATGGGTATGTTTAATAACAAGTCTGTAACCGACAAGTCAATAGAACAATATTTAAAATTTTATGATGCAGGTAATACAGATTTAACAACTTACCTAAACGCTGTAGTTGATAGTGCGGCTGGGGATATAGCAAATATATTTAACGAAAATGCTAAAGATATTTCTTTTGCTAATCTTTCAGAAACTGCAAAGATAGAAGTTGATTTAGGCCTTAAAAATCTTTTTCTCAGTCTCATAGAAAGCAAGGGCAACGTAGGGGGAGTAAACGCTTTTATACGCATGTTCCAGCCAGGTTTAACCACGGGTACCGGTCAAAGCATATACGGCACTAATGCAGGGTTCATGAGTTTTGTCAAGAAACTACAAGAGGAAAATACAAAAATAGACGCTGCTATTAAAGAGTCAGGATTAGAGCTCGTAGAAAATAAAAATGGAAAAGGGTTTACTTTTTTCTCTAAAGAATCTAAAAACAGCAAAAATAAAATTAAAACTACTTCCGTGCTTGTGCAGGAAGCCAATGCGTCCGATTTTAGAAAACTTATTGCCGGCACAGGTTACGGCGTTAAATTTAAAGATAGATTTGACTTAAGCGAAAAAAGTGCTATTCAATTTATGGAGATGGTAGAGCAGCTTAAAAAGCTAGTGAGTTTAGAAAATGACGGCGTTACCCCTTTAGCCGCTGCTATTATAATGGGTTCTCAAGGAAAGAGTATGCGTACCGCCGCTAAAACTTTAGCAAAGCTTAGATCCTTTTACAAAGGCGATGGGATAACAGCAGAAGATTATACATTTGAGCACGGTACACCTACTAAGCAATTGCTAATTGCCGCGTCTAATTACATAATGGGCAGAGGTGTATCAAAAGCAGCTGTACAAAGTATTATTGATAAGAGCCAAATAACAATACTTCCAAAAGATATAGCTAAATCTATTGATGCGGTTAGCCAATCAACATTTCCTGTAGCGGGAGCGTTAAAAGAGAAAAATCCAGGGGACACAAGGATGTTTACCGATCGAATGACTATCCTACACCCGGGGTTTACAAAAAATAATGTACTAGATTTGCAAGAGCTAAGTGATTTAGATGAAGCTAAAGCTGATGAAATAGTAAAAAACTATTCCAAATTTTCAAAAAACTTAAGCGGTCCCACATACACAAAAAATATTAACGGGCAAAAAGCTATAAATAACGCGGCGAGCATTAAATTTTCTAAGAACCCTAAAGGCATTAGTGTATTCGACTTCGACGACACGCTAGCTCGAACAAAAAGTAATGTGCTATACGTTATGCCTGGCAACCCGTCTAAAGTTACAGAAAAAGAATTTAGTAATTTATCTAACCAAGAAAAAGTATACTATCACGGTACCTCTGCGGTAGTAGACCAAAAATTTGTAAATAAAGAAATAGTTAAAGATTTTCCAGAAGGAGCATCCTCATTTAGTGTTCAAATGCAAGGGCTGGGCAAGCATTATACAAAAAGTTTAGATAATGCAAAGTCTTTTATAGATCATAGAAACAGAAAAGATAACACGGGAACAGTTGCAGCTGTATCTATATCTGCTAATAATCCTAAGCAATTTAAGACCTACCAGGATCTTTTAAATGACATTAAAAGTACTGTTAAAAATAAAGATATATCTATTTCTGAAAGAAATAAAGAGTATTTAAACATCTTAAAAAGCGAAGGGTTTGATTCCATAATTTATAAAGAGGGGCCTAGTTATAATCCTGGCAAGAAGAGTCTGATGGCAGAAGCTGTTATTCCTTTTAATAGCACAAAAAAATTAATAGGATCTGCGGATTATAATCAACGTAATGAAGGAATCGTACAAGGATCTGCGGTAGCTGTAAAACAAGGCAAGCTAAACGCAGCTGAATTTGCCGCTAAGTCCGAAGCTATGCTTGAGCAAGGCGCTGAGTTTGACTTCAGCGAATTTAGTAAAGTAATGAAGGGCGAGTTAGGCCCGCTATTTAGCGAAGCTCAAAAGAAAGAAGGTAAGTATACTAATAAAGATATATTTGTTTTAACAGCAAGGCCGGCAAATTCAGCCAGAGCAATACATGAATTTTTAAAGTCGGAAGGCTTAAACATACCTATAGAGAACATTACAGGCTTAGGTAATGGATCACCTAAAGCTAAAGCTGACTGGATGGTTGGCAAAATAGCCGAAGGTTATAATGATTTTTACTTTGCTGACGATCACATGGGTAATGTTAAAGCTGTAGGTAAAGCGCTTAAAGGTAAAGGCGTTAAAGGGCAAACGGAATTGTCTATAGTAGATTTTAAAAATCAACCTAAAGCTGTAAGAGATATACTTAACACGTTTGATGTTAAAGGACCCACACAAAGATCTAGAGTTAAGTTTAGCAGACAGTTAAATAAAAACTTTAATGACATGCTTGAAAGAGCCTCTGGTATAAAATCTAGAAAAAGATTAACTAGGGTTGAAGGCGAAATACTAGGTAGAAACAAAGGCAGATGGAAATATTGGATGCCATCGTCACTTGATGATTTTAGAGGCTTAACGGAATACACATTTGCTGGTAGGGGAAGACAAGGGGATGCTGATCAAAAGTTTTTTCAAGACGCTTTAGTTACTCCGTACTGGAGAGCAATAAACGAAATAGATATAGTAAAGCAATCTCTTAAGAACGGATTTGCAGCGCTAAATAAGCAATACAAACCCGTATTAAAAAAGTTAGGTAAGAAAGTACCTGGCATGGCATATACACATGATCAGGCGTTGCGTGTGTACCTTTGGAATAAAGCAGGGCATGAAATACCAGGGCTTACTAGAAAGCAAGAGAGAGAGCTTGTTAGGTTTGTTCAGGGAGACGCACAGTTAATGGCTTACGCGAATGGAGCGCTTCAAGTAGCTCAGAAAAAAGAATGGTCTAAGCCGTCTGAATATTGGTCTGTGCAAACTATATTATCTGATATTAATAACTTTACAGAAAAAACAGGTAGAAAAGAATACCTTAAAGAATTCATAGACAATTCCGATCTAATATTTAGCGAAAACAACCTAAACAAAATAGAAGCTATTTACGGCAAAGCTCATAGAGAAGCTATTGAGGATATATTATACCGTATGAAAAACGGTGTAAACAGAGCTGCTGGTATGAAAAAGAATGAGCAAATATGGAACAATTGGTTAAACAATTCAATTGGAGCTATTATGTTCTTTAATAGAAGATCCGCGTTATTGCAACTGCTATCTACGGTAAACTTTATAAACTGGAGTGATAATAATCCTATGAAAGCAGCCGCCGCATTTGCAGACCAAAAGCAATATTGGACTGATTTTGCAATGATATTTAATTCGCCTAAGCTAAAGCAAAGAAGGTCAGGATTAAAGACGGACGTTAACGCAGCGGAACTTGCTAGCGCGGTTACAGGTGCTACCGACAAAGCCACAGCCGCGTTAAACTATTTACTTAAAATAGGATTTACCCCTACTCAAATGGTGGATAGTTTTGCCATAGCCGCGGGTGGCGCTACATTCTATAGAAATAGAGTCAACACTTACTTAAACCAAAAGGACGCAGACGGCAAGCCTAAATACACGCGAAAGCAAGCAGAAGATAAGGCCTTTAAAGATTTTATTCCTATTTCAGATGAAACACAGCAATCAGGAGATCCAGCATTAATATCCTCTGATCAGTCTAGCTCTTTAGGTAGAATCGTATTAAACTTTATGAATACGCCTATACAATTAAATAGATCAATTAAGAAGTCTGCTCAAAATATATACAATAGAAGAAGAGAGCCGGGTATGACTCAAGCTCAAAGTGATTTTACAAACTTTAGCAAAATAATATACTACGGAACTATACAGAATGCTATTTTCTCTGCGCTTCAAGCGGCTATGTTTGCTCTTATCCCAGGATTTAACGACGACGAAGATGAGGAAGGCAGCCTAACAATGGAGGAAAGAACAGAGAAAAAGATTTTTGGGGTTGTAAATTCAATGGTTGACACAACTCTTAAAGGAGGTTTTGGTTTACCTGGGGCAGTTGTATCTATTTTAAAGAACGCTATAATAGAATATCAAAAGCAAAAAGATCGAGGATTCCTAGCAGATGATTCTAAAACACTTATAGCTTTGCTTAATGTATCACCTGCTGTAGGATCTAAAGCTAGAAAAATTGTAAACTTTGCTAAAGGTGAAAGATTCGACAAAGAAGTTATAAGCGAAAGGGGCTGGGATGTTACTATAGACGGCAAATTTAATTTAAGTCCAAGATGGAATTCCGCAGGTAATCTTGTAGAGGGCCTTACTAATGTACCAATGGCTAGAGTAGTGGACGAGGTTAATTCCATTACGGAGGCGTTGGATTCTAGAAACACTGCATGGCAAAGAATAGCTTTAGCATTAGGTTGGAAAACCTGGAATGTTGGTGCTAAGAACGAAGAAAACGATATGCTAGAGTTTAAAATTAAATCAGAAAACAAAGAACGTAAGGAAGAAGAAAGAAAAGAAAAAAGAAAGCAGGAAAAGCTTCTTAAGGAAATGAAGGAGAAAGATAGAAGATCTAAATTGACGCAAGATGAAAGAGATATAGAGGATTTTATTAAGAAAGAAAAAAGAAAAATAAAATCTAGGAATACAAGAGCTAAAAACAAAAAGAAAAAAGATTCAATAGCCCTTGCTGAAGAACTAAAAATGCAAAAAATAGAAATAGAAGCTAACAAAAATAAATAACTATGAACTTACCAATAACAACTAGAGTATCCAAAGCAAGATGTGGTTTATCATCGCCTAAAGGAATGGAAATATCTATGAACGCAGACGGTAGCGGCGGCGCAGTGCCTGAACGCAATCCTTCTCCTGCTAAACAAATGCACAACAAACGTTCTACAAGAAAATTCGCTAGAGCAGAAAAAGTAGCTGCTAAAGGGAAAAAAGCGGTTGACGAAGGAAGAGATAGGAAAGCTGATAGGTTATTAAAAAGAGCGGCTAAAATAGAAAATCGTGCTATCAATACGGAAGAGTGGGAAAAAAACTATAAGCCACGTAGTAGAAAAGGGGTAATGTAAAAAAATAAAGCATGAGCATAAACGAAATAAAACTATACATAATAAACGGCAGCACTTTAGGAGTAACCACTTTTACAGGTATAGAAGACTGGCTAAAGATTATATTACTATTAATAACCATAGGTTATACTATTTCAAAATGGGCGACCTTAAAAAAGAAAAAATGATATTAACTGATAACTTTAAATTAGAAGAGTTCCAGTGCAAGTGCGGCTGTGAAATGCCTCGCAATGTAATGGAAAATATATTTAAGCTGTCAGATCAATTGCAAATCTTAAGAGATATATATGGCTCTATACATATTAACAGCGCATATAGGTGTGAAAGTCACAACGAAAGCATCGGCAGCAATTCTACCAGCCAACATATTTTAGGTAAAGCTGCGGATATAACCGCTGAACTAACGCCCAATGAATTAGCGGATGTTATAGAAGAGGACATACAAAATAACATAGTAAAATTCGGAGGCTTAGGGAGATACAATACGTTTACTCATGTAGACATTCGTGGCTACAAAGCAAGATGGGATAACACTAAAAAATAAATTATGAGAACAAAAGGTATAGGGCCTCAGGGTTTAGGGTTAAAAGGAAATAACGGATACAGCATAGGATCTCCAGCTAAGAAAAAAGATGCTTGTTACTCAAAAGTAGCAGCACGATATAAAGGCGGAAACTCGGCATATAGAAGCGGAGCTATGGTTAAGTGTAGAAAAGTAGGAGCTGCTAATTGGGGAAACAAATCTAAATAGTATGGCTTTTAAAATGAAACCTTCTCCTCTTAAAAATCTAAATCGTTGGTTTAAAGAAGAATGGGAAACACCAAGCGGTAAGAAAGATTATAGGGGTGGCGAAAATACATTTAGGCCAACTAAAAAAGTTTCAAAAAACACACCAGCTACTTGGAGTGAACTAACGCCTGCTCAAAAAGCTGCAGCTAAAAGAGAAAAGAATACAAAAGGAAGAGTAAGTAAATATAAAAAATAAACTAACATGTATAACGGATTTAAAGGAATAGGACCCAGAGGTCTAGGCAGTGGCGGTAGAGATGAAGGTTGTCATGACTGTGATTCACCTGCTAAAAAGAAAGGTGATGCACCATCGCGTAAAAAATCTTTAGGATATTACAACGAGGCTAATAAGACCGGAACAGGAGCAGCTGCCGGTGGAGGTATGACAGCTAAGGGCACAGCTGAATACAGAAGAAAAAATCCTGGTAGTAAATTAAAAACTGCAGTTACTCAAGATCCTTCTAAATTAGCCCCAGGTGGCAAGGCTGCTAAAAGAAGAAAAGCATTCTGTGCTAGATCAAAAAGCTGGACCTCTGAGAGAGGTAGGGCAGCAAGAAGAAGATGGAATTGTTAATAAAAATAAAAAACAAATAAATATTATGGCATACAATGGATTCAAAGGAGTAGGACCTAGAGGATTAGGAGCTAGTCCACTTAAACAATTAAGAAAAGCAAACAGCGTAAAGGTGAACGAGGCTAAAGCCTCAACCTATGGACCAAAACCTGCCCTCAAAGTAACTCGAGCGGATGGATCTCCAGCTAAACAATTAAATCAAAGAGATATTGCGCCTACTGAAAATAAGGGAGACGGTAAAGGCTTAAGAAAAATGAATAACAGAGAGCTTTATATACGCGACATGAAAAAGCAAAATGATAGTCTTAGGAAATTACCTAGAACTGATCAACATCATTTGCCAACATTTGATACCAGCACCGAGGAAGGCTCTAAAGCACAGAAAGATTTTTATACTCCTTCGCCCAAAAATGAAAAATTAAGAAAACTTAGAAAATTAGGCGATAAGCTTAGAAAAAAATATAATATATGAAAAAACTAAAAAGCTATTGGAATAAGCTAATGTATTGGCTTATGTTTAAGAATTATAATGAATAAAAAAAGGGGCCTCGTATAGAAGCCCCTTAATTTTTTAACCATCACATGCGAGACAGTCTTCATCCATCGCTTTAGCGGCAATGTCGCCACGTAACACGGATTCAGTACGCGTATAGTATAAAGTTTTAACGCCTTTCTTCCACGCTTCTATATGAACTTTGTTAAGCCATTTAGGAGTTGCTACCGCAGGAAACGCTAAATTCAAACTAACAGACTGATCTATATACTGCTGTCTTAGTCCGGCCTGGGCAACCAGTTCCAGCTGATTGATCTCTTTAAATGTTTTAAAAACTTCTTTGGCAGGTATGTTATGATCACCCACGGTAATATTATCCAGCCCGTTAATATTCTGAATTGAACCATTGTCATCCAGTATTTTATTCCACGTTTCTTCATTATTTAAGTTATGTTTAGTTAAAACTTTAACAAGAGTCGGATTCTTCCTAATGAAAGTACCTTTCGCACTTTGATCCGTAAAAACATTTGCAGCCCACGGCTCAATACCTGGCGACACATTCCCACTAAGCTTGCTATTGCTAACAGTAGGAGCAACAGCACGTAAATGAGTATTACGCATGCCAGTTCCAGCACACCACAGAGGTTCTCCGTAAATCTCTGCAAGGTCCATAGATGCTCTCTCGCTTTCGATTTTAATTTGCGAAAATATTTTCCTAGTTTCAAACTGAGATAATAAGCCTTCGAAAGGAATACCTTTCTCTTGGAGATATGTATGCCATCCAAGGACTCCCAAGCCCAGTGCTCTCCCCTTCTGCGCAGATCGAACAGCATTTTCGAACCCGCGTAACCCCTTGGCTCTTTGAATAAATTCCTCCATAACTCCATCAAGAAAGAACGTGGCGTCATAGATAAGGTTAGTATCCTTCCATTCTTCATATTTTGCTAAATTTAATGATGATAAGCAGCAAACAAAACTGTGGCTTTCATCGGTGTGTAATGTTATTTCACTACATATATTGGTCATGTGAACCTTTAACCCGTTGTCTTTATAAGCTGGTGGATTCGCTTTATTAACGTTTCCTTTAAACATAATATACGGCTCTCCAGTTGCCTTTCGCTTTCTAAGTAGTTTACTCCATCTAGTCCTTGCATCTGCATCTCCTTGTTCAAGTTTACGCATAAATTTATCGCCCACAATTGCGCACTGATGTAAGTTAAGCGACTGTCTGTTAACATCTCCTTTGGGCTCTCGAATTTCAAGCCACTCCTCAAAATCGGGGTGGTCGATGTTAATATTAACGCTAGCAGCTCCTCGTCTAACTGATCCTTGATTTGTGGCAAGTATTGTTGAGTCATATATTTTGCAAAAGGGTACGACTCCGTCTGATGTTCCATTTCCTGTAATTTTAGCGCCGGCGGGTCTAATCATATTAATTCCAACGCCAACTCCACCGCCATGCTTAGCGAGTAACATCATTTCTAAATTTTTCTGTCCTATATCCTGGATGCTATCAGCCACGTCAATCCCGAAGCAACTAATAGGCAAACCGCGATCAGTACCTGTGTTAGATAGTACTGGGCTAGCGAGGCAAAGCCAACCATTCCAGATGTACTGGAAGAACGTTTCGGCCATTTCCGGTTTATATAATCTACGAGCAACTGTTTTAGCAACCCGTAAGTAAGCTTCTCTCGGCGTTTCTCCGTCGAATAAATATCCCCCGGATATAGTCTTCTTGTATACGTCGTTATCACCCCACGCAGGGTAATCCTTGTCTTTTTCCCAGTTTTCATTCCACATTCGTTTCAGGTTTTTGTTTTTGTTCTTCTAATAATTCTTCTATAGCTTTTTCATATCCAGGCATTCTTTTAATCGTCTCCAGTAGCCCTTGTACCATTGTGTTTATATGTACTAAATTTTGTATGTTGTTATGCACTCCCTGAGCTAGCTTGCCCATGTCGTGCTTCATATTAATTAAAGTTTGTTCTTTCATTTTTTTTTGTTTTTGTAATTACCAAATATCTTCAAAGTCTTCTCCTTCGCCTGCTTTTGAATAATCCGTCGGCCTAGTCGCAAAAAAGTCAGTGTGAGTAACCCCCCCGGTAAGATGATAAAACCAATCAAGATTACCCGCTGCTTGTTCGTCATACGCAAAGTAGCTTCCCAGGTCGACGTAGCCAAGTTCAACAAGTTTTTCATTTGCTCTTTTTTTAATGAAGTGCTTAAGATCATTCGAGGATATACCTTCTATATCTCCCATCTCAAACATTTTATCTATATACTTTACTTCTAGCTTAACCATTGTTTCGGCAGCTTTTATTATATCTTCTCTGCATAAGTGCAGTAGTTGATCGTTTTCTTCGCACATGTGGCGGAATAGTCTACACCCCATTTTACTATGCAAAGACTCATCTCGCACAGACCACTTCATCTGTTGCCCTATACCCTTTAATAAGTTCCTTAATTGAAAAGAATATAAAACAGCAAAAGCAGAATAAAGGCTAACCCCTTCAGCAAAGGCAGAAAAAACAGCCAAGCTTTTACCAATACCAACTTCGTTATCACCATCATAGGCAACAAGGTTATCAAATCTATCCGCCGTAGCCGGCTCGTGAAGAAATGCTTCATAGTCTTCTAGCTTTAATGTTTCGTTCAAATAGCTGTATGCAACCGCATGTATAGTTTCTTGCGATCCGAACATCATAGCCATTTGTTGTATCTCGTGTTTAGGAAACCAACCTACAACTTTTTGTGTCCAGTAATCTGACACAGCGCATTCTGTTTGTGCAAATCCTAACAGTATATTACCTACTAAATGCTTTTCTTTCTCAGTAAGTTTTTCATTCCAATCTTTAATATCGCTTTGCATTGATATTTCAGTGTGTAGCCAAAAAGCTTGCGCTTGTTTTAGCCAACCTTCTG
>Ga0255040_10000004_pt1 | contig 46347 bp, 130 predicted proteins | sample BC1_12_2_MG_FD_181711 | JGI IMG/M metagenome (GOLD analysis project Ga0255040, IMG submission 181711) | Seawater microbial communities from Strait of Georgia, British Columbia, Canada - BC1_12_2 | ecosystem: Environmental > Aquatic > Marine > Strait | place: Canada: British Columbia... | reverse complement strand
AGGGTTAGTGATTCAGAACCAAATTCATTAATCATCCACATCTCTACATAGCCACCTATGACTAGTAATGATACCATGATAATGATTTCTATTATTGTTGGTCTAATCATTGCTTTAAGATTTTCTCGTGTTCTATATGCTTTCTTTAATAGAATTCTAGCCCACAACCAACTCCTTGACATTGCCAAGGCGTATGCTGCTAATTCTAGAATACCTACTGGTGTAATAAACAGAGATAATCCCATCCATGCTTCAAACCCATCTATTTCATTTGCCATAGCACTGATTAATAGACCAGTTTGATAACCAGCAAAGTCACCCCATAACGTTCCAAATCCTGGAATAAACATGGGCATTGCTATGCTGATATTATGGACTGCAATAAAGATTGGATCTATTTCTTCGGCTAGGGCTTCAGTTGCTTTTGCCATTTCTGTTAAAAGCATTGTTGCTTCTTCAGCTGTTAGTGGTGTAAGTGTTCCAGCTAAGAACAACCCAAGAAACATTGCACAACCGATTCCGAAATGTGCCAGTCTTTTCTTTTTCGTTAAAGTCTTCAATTGTTTTCCTCCAATCGTTGAGACTCTTGTCGAGCTAATGTCCATAATCCTAAATGTTTTTCAATAACGTGTTTTGGCGTACAACCTAAATGATAATATTTTCTATTAGCATTGTCTTGTGAATCTTTGACTTTCATAATACCTGATTCAATTTCGCCACGGCATATAGCACATGTGCATGTCATTCGTCCTTTAATTATACTAATCATTTTTGTTCTCTTCCCGTTTGTAGTTTTCATAATCTTCGAATGCTTCTATCTGACCACACGAACTACATATATTTGTTTTGTTATCTCGCCTTGATAATGCAGGGTATTCAGATGATGTTATTCCGCATCTTGGGCATATAAATTCTTTATGCATTTTGTTCCATCCTTTTGTTTCTTTCTATGTTACCTATATGACTATTCAGTCCTCTATAACCATCTGTTTCAAATCCACATAAACACATGGTACTAGATATTCTTACATGTTTATCTTTAAGACATTCTGTACATAACATTTCTTGATATTCACCTTCACCAACAAAATATACTTCAGTATCTATTTTGCAATTGTCACATTCTCCGTTCATTCTTCACAATCACACTCGTATTCTCTATATTCTCCAAACAAATCATCTTGCATGAAGAATCCTTTACCATGACAATCTGGACAATCAGGATCATGTTTAGTCATATTGTTACTCCTAGTTGTTTTGCATACTCTTTCATAGGTATCCATTTATCTCCTACTCTTGCTATTAAATTATTACCATATTCCATTAATTTAATTTCACATGTAGGACAAACAAATCCTTTACCTATTTGTTTTTCACCTAACTTTGATAACATCTTTACACGTTTAACATTATGTGTTCCACAATACTCGGTACCCTCTTCATCCATAAATATGAATGTTTTCCAATTTTCAAATGTCAATATCCACACTTGTCTTTTTGTCTGGAATATTCTTCGTCACCAAAATATTCTATTGACATTAAATTAGTTCCTAACCAATTACTCAATGACCGACTTAAACTACTGTCGCTTTGATCTGGTCGTTCTCGTATAAATTTGATTATCTTTGTTTCCCAATTGGTCATTATTTTATCCTTATTAATACTGATTCTCTAACTTTACCTTTTGGTGTCATTCTACATCTCACGGTTGCAGTTTTTCCAACTATCTTTTTAGCAAAGTCATTTGACTGGGTTACCAAATTATTTGAATTAACTTTACCAGCATAATCACCGTTTTCAAAGTGTTCTAATTCTATTGATGATATTGTTCTATTCTTTGAGATAGTTCCAGTGATTTTGAAATCATATTCTTGATAGTATTTCATCTTCAACCATTTTGATTGATATGAACCATCTTTTCGTTTGATAACCATACCCTCCATGTTAAGAGGTTGAATTTTTGCAACAAGATCCATTGGGTTATAACTTGCTATTGTTTTAAAGTATTTATTTTCAACACCAATTGATTGTAGTATATCATTACGTGCTGACCATGATAAATCTTTTACACTCTCACCTTTGTATTGTATAATATCAAATGCCACAAACGTAGCTGGGTTTTTCTTTGCTAGTTTAGTTGCTTTACTTAAACTCCCTACTTGTCTTGAGAGTAAGGAATAAAGATCTGCATTATAATCATCTTTAAGTACACAAAGTTCTCCATCTAGAATCGTGCCTTCAGGTAACTTGCTTGAATAACCACCCATTATAATTTCTGGGTATTGATGCGACTTATGTACACCCTCTTCACCAACAAGAGTAATTTTATTATCTTTGTAAATTAAACTTGTTCTTATACCATCAAACTTTGGTTGTGCTATCCAATCATTAGTATCAATCTTTTTTAATTGATTCCAAGATTCTTGTACTGGTTTATTTAATTTCATTTATTTGTTTCACTCTCAATATATTCAGATACTTCTTTACACTGATAACTGCAAAACGGTTTTGGTAACATTCTTCCATCATATGTTTCACCACAATATGTACAGTTCATTATGTATCCTCACATTTTATAACTTTAGCTTTTATCAAAGATGTAGGTGGTGAGTTAAACCAATAATCATCTGTTTCAATTTCATATATTTTGTCTTGTAAAGCTTGACAGTCATGTTCCATATAATCTTCAAACATGCGTTTTTCCCATCTTTCATTTACTTCATCCCTATACACATATATGTCATGTGTTATAACATAGGCTGCAAGTACTGCTAATATAATACCTGCTAATACAAATATAACATCATATTTCATTAGTTTCCATCCCAATCATATAATACTACCTCACCATATTCTTCATATCCAGGTGTTCCAGTTGGTCTATAATCTGCTGATACCAACCATCTATTTGTATCTGGATCAATATAACATAATTCATTATGATTGTTTTCTGATTTTGCAACATCTTTCAATTCCAATCGTATTGATACATCTTTATCTTCGATTGTATTGAGATAATCAATTAGATCTTGTACTGTTTCCATTATTCATCAACGTCCACATATGTAAATTTTGGTTCTTTATAATCATCTTTTAATCTCTCTTGGCATTCAGCTATATCAATAGTCCATGTAAATCCATCTTCAGCTTGAAACTCGAGTACAGCAAATCGCATCTTTGGCCAACAACTAATATCTCTTACTTGTAAAGAATCTGGATCTGGATGCATACGTTCTATATATGACCAGTACTTTCCAGTTAGTTGTAATGTTTCATCTACATTAAGTATAGATTCCAAGTATTCAGTTACTTCATCCATTGTATCACGTTCAACTTTTTTCATATGAAGACCTTCAATAGATGGGCGCAAATAATTTGGTCTACATGATATACCTAATTCATATTTCATTATATTGTCCTCGATGGTGCATTAACTAAATTCACAACATCATCACTTGTAAGATATCGTTGTTGAAACAAAAATTCTTTTGTACGTTCATCATATTGAATTACAATACTATGGTTAAGTGTATCTTTCTTATATGATACATGCCATAGTGTTCTTGTTCGTCTTATGTATTCTGGTTCTATATCCAAGTTAAATTCTGCAACGCAATTTTCTATCATTTGTTTTGTTTCAATATATGATTCATTTTGTGCAACAAGTACATCAATTGCGCCATTAATTATAGCATCATATTTTTCAGGTTTGTCTATTTTGATTTGTTTCCTATATGGTTTTACATGTTGATTCATGTAAATCTTTACCAAGTTACCAAGTCTACCATCTTGCCATTTTATCATCAAGTTTGGTGTTGTTTTATCTTTATCGGCTGTAAAATATATGTTGTATTGTTTCTTGTCAGGATATTCACGTACTATATCTATCATGTCCGATACATTCTTTTCACCACATATCTCGGATATACGACTAAACACATTATCAACATAATGACGCCCTGCAATATTTACATTTTCTTTGATTGTTTTAAATGGTACATCACTAGATTGCCGTTGTCTTCTACGGCTTTCAAGAAATGCCGATGTAGCAATGTGTTCATTATCATCTTCAGGTAAAGTAAAGCCTTGTGGATTTCTTATTTTTACTGTCATTTTCCTAGTGTTTTTTATACATTACATTTGCAACAGGTGCCCAACATTTAGTACAACTACCACATTTATTTTCGTTAGTTGGAGCTGGACATGCATCTGTACTTGCTTCCCAAACTCTTCTGTCACCAACATTACTTGTTCCAATGAATCCCTTTACATTAGGGAACGCATTCAAATAACTTGCTAATTTAGTTGGTGGTGGTCCATTCTTTTTCATTGCTGATAATCTAATGGTTAGGTTTTTAGGTACTTCCCAACCACCAATAACATGCTCTACGATAAGTGCATGCTCTTGGGTGGGCAACCAATGTTTGACTTGTGATGAATGCTCACACACTTGAATGATTTTTGAAAGGTGCTCATGATGTTGCAAGTCGCCACTATCAAACCATCGGAATTGCCCTTTAACCTTGTTACGTCGGTTAATTAAAACTGTAATTGCTTCAGCCCATTGTGGGTGATCTAATTGCTCTAAACGTTCATGCATACATTTTTGTGGTCCTTCATATGAATAGTTACCACGACTTGCATAACAACCATAACAAGAGTTCTCTGGATCCTTTGCTAGTATCCTTCCAGTCTTACATGCTGATGTTGGTATACCCCATGAATGACAATTCATCTTTGTGGTCTTACCAATTGCTGCACCTTGGTGTCCTAAGACTATAAGGTTAGCTTGTTTAATTGTCTCGATACTATCATAGTATTTTTGATCCCATGCTGATTGCAATATAGAACCCAATCCTATGTTTAGTATACTGTTAATTACTTCACTCATTTTAATCTACACCATTCCAACAAACGCATTTGCATTCATTAGTATTACAATTTATAAATCCATTTGGTATTGCATGAAAACATTGTTTACATTTGCTCATCTGATTCATTTTCCTCATATGGTTCAGGTTCTTTTTCCTCAATTATTTCATTAACGTATATATCTGTTATTTGTTTTGAATGTCCTAGTTTCTTTCTTGCAAACTCTACTGATTGTTTTTCATCTTCAGCAACAATATGTAATACTTCATCTGGTGTATAGTCATCATACACAAATGTTACTTCATAATTCTTATTCATTTAATCATCACTTTGTTTCATTTCAATTTGAACAAATTTTACAATAGTATCACATGAACTACACATCTTTAAACTTGTTCTTTTTATTGTATTGTCTTTACCTGCTGTTACAAGTCGGACTAAATTACCCTTTGGGTTTAATTTGCAATTTTCATGTATTGTATGTAGATTCATTTATATCACGTTTAGAAAAAAAAGGTTAAGAAAAGAATGACATTCCATCATCTTTTTCTTTTGTTTGTATTGTTACAGTTTCGCCCTGTGTTGCTACCTCTTCAATCTTTGACTTTCGTTCATCAATGACAGAATTCAAATCTATATCTTTCATGCTTTCTACAAATGTAGATGCTTGTTCGATATCTTTTTCTGTCACCTCAATTGAAGGTGGTGCTTGGTCTGGTAAACTATAGTCAGTAGCAAAAGCTAATGACAGCATTACCATTTCTGAGTTTTCAGTTGTAATAGTAGCTAATCGTTCTTTACCACGATTGGTGTATCTAACTACTAATGCATTGTCTGAATTCAACAGAGCGTGTCTTATGCATTCCCACGGCTTACCTAGTTTGAGTGATTCTTTTTTGCCCAAATCTGGACGCAATAGAAACCCACCCATAAGTCGTGTTTTTGGAAGTATGGACTTTGTAACCTTTCCGAGTATTTCAATCACTGTATCGTTATCTAGTGCAGAAACTTGTTCTTTACTAAATACTTTCATTTCCTCATCTATAGGAAATGCTTTCAGCAATTCTGAACTTTCAATTTGCTCGTCACAACCGCTACACTTGTTGACTTTGCCAACAGATGATTTGCAGTGTGGACAAGCATTCTTTAGTCCAGTACTCGAGTCTCTGGTCATGGCACCGACCTTTACAGGAAACTGGTGCATGCCAGATTGGAGAATTACTTTTCGTAAGTTCATTACTATAATTTTTTAAGATATAAATAATTTCGCATGTTTTCAACTATCTTATATCCTGACATGTTGGTAATTATTTTGAACATCTCATGTTCATCTCTAATCTTTTTTGTACTTAGTACTCTTATTACACTACCATGTGTAGCTGTACTATGTAGTGACATTTCTAAAGATCTTGGAAATACAATTGACAACATATCACCCAATTCATTTATTTCTTGTGCTTGCTTTTTTCTGGCTTTGGTTGCCCCTCTAGCAAATGCACCTCTAGGTTCATCTCTTACTTTGTGTCCTATGTTCCCATAGTTATAACCTATATAACCAAATGGTTTTTGAATCATTTTTCCACAACAAAATTCTTTTTGAATTTCCCTGTTATTTGATAGATTTTATTAGTTCTAATACATTTAAAGTCATATTGTTTTCGGTCAAATGATAGGACAGTTGTTGCTCCACGTCTTGCAATTTCTTTTGGACTATTATTAAATGCAAGTTCCATATCTCCTACGTTTCTAAACTTTACCTTATGTGCATATATTTCTTTTCCATCCACCTTTATAATAAGAGGTGCCCCAGTGCTTTTTCGACACTTGCAGTAGAAAAGATAAATATGGTCTGGATCCATCTTTGGTAGTATTTTACAAATTTGTTTACTCATTTAGTTATCACCTTGAATTTTTTAATTATGTCATGCTCTTGCCAATTAATGAGTACATTTTGAATATACTCATTCCATTCATTGTCATCATATGTTATGGTTATTTCTCGTTTAGTCATTTTTATTTTTCCATAATAACATTCTTGTTATTGATCTGTCACTATATTGATGTTGTTTCATCAATTGTATTAATTCATTATCAGTCATTACTTTGTATCCTTTAACCACAATACAACTGATTCACCATTTGATTGAGCACGTGGTCCAATAGATTCAAAAGTAAAGCCTGCTTCCTCTAGTTCAAATAATTGTTCTTTAGTAAAGGCATGAGTTACTTCTATTCTATAATTAAATATGTTATCATTTTTATCGGTTAGAACGCTAATATCATATGGATCTTTTACTCTCATAATTTCAGCAATTTCTGCCATCTTGTTTCTTAAATATTCTGGTGGTGTAGCAAATTTCATGTGACCAAGTACTTCATCTCGTACTGTAGACATGAGTGATCTATCTCCACATAAATAATATTCATTTACTCCTTCAGTCATGTATTAATTCCCATCCTGATAATTCATAATATTCACAAAATTTTGCTTCACACTTTGGACAATATATTTCTTGCCATGTTTGGTCTCCTTCTATTTGGATATCTTCATATTCCCATTCAACATCTTCTACTTTGCAATGAGGACACTTGGCTGGTAGTGCTCCTTTTCCTTTAGTTCTAGACATTATAATCTCACTGGTATTGGTTTTGGATGTCTTAATCTATCGTTACAACAACCACATCTTAATTCAGATTTTTTGCATTTAAAGAATACACTACAAGTATTACATCTTGTGAATCCATCTATGTATGCGTTTCTACATGTTGTTTTATACTCTTTAAAGTTTTTACAAATACCATTACATACACCCCAACTCATTTTGATCTACCTGTTCCATTACATAAATCACATGTTACTTCTTCATCGGGTTTACCTGTAATAGACTCTGGCATAATAAATGTTTTATATCCTTTACAACTTGGGCAATATCCTGGTGCGGTCATTATTGTTTATCTCCTTTTTTCCATTTCTTTGTATAGAACACTACATTGGCAATAGTGGTGATCCATACTCCACTAAGTATTCCTATCTCTACGAAAGAGATTGCAAAAGGTGTATTTTCAAACATTTTTTATCGTAATCTTTACTATTCTATTCTTTTCTTTTTCTCGTTTTATAGTTGCCATAGTTGCATAATCTAAATGACAATTTGAAATTGGTTCTTTATATAAATACATTATCTTCATCTATAGGGATAAAATATAAAATGATACTGTTAAGGAGTAGTATCAAAACCGATTTTTGATGTGGCACAAGAATCTCAAAGCCGTTGAACGCATGGGCGCCATGGTATTAACTGTAAATCCCAAGTTAAGTCCAGCAACCATGATGGTACATCTGGAGAAACTATGGGTATTTTGTACCGCGCTTAACCCTTGGTGGCGATAACGGAATTTCAACCGATTAACTTGGCTTCCTTTGTTAATTAATATTTTGAGTCATTGGAAATCTTCTCATTAATGCAACTAACTCATCTACAGTAAACATTTTAAATCTATCTTTACAATGTGGACAAACTTTTTCTCCATCACAGTTCCAACACTTACGTTGTTTCTCATCAGAATCATAATGTTCAGTTTTAACACAATGTTGACATATACCTGAAAGTTCACATTGACAGGTTTTAAATAATGCATATGCAAGCCAATTAAATCCAGCCACGGTTACAGTATATTTATCATATCGTCCACTTGTATCTTTAACTAACATACCTGCATTTACTAGAGTTGGAAACATATTATATTTTAATGCACCTTGTGTATTATTACGATCCATAGTAAATACATGGTTATATGAAAACGGTGTATCTTCCATACCAGCTTTTATCATAGATATCATATTGATATCACTAATCCAATAGTTAGATGGACTGCGCCATGTATGTTTTGCCATTTCTATTAATGCCAAATTTGTTTCTGGTAAACATTCAATATTTTCTACAATTTCTATACATTCACGAAACTCATCCATTTCGATTTCACGTGTTTGTATACTATTAACTCTACTCATGCATATATACCTCCAGCTTGTAAGTATTTATAAACATCAAACCAATTACTACAACTTGGACAATCTACAATACCCCAACCAGTACCTTCACGTTTAAAGTCGGGAAGACTAGTATTACAACTAGGACATATTGCTTTTGAAATTATATCTTTACTCATTTTCATTTTCCTCGTGTTCTATTAATTTTTGTTCTATATCTTTGTATAATTGCATTGATATTTCTAATCGTTCACCAAAGCATCTCATATGTACTGTTGGGTTTACGGTTCTTAACTCACCTATTTCTATTTTTGTATCACAATATTCACAATCAGTTTTTCTTTTTGCTATCATAACAAACATTGGGATCGAACGCCATCTACCCCATTGGTTATTATGACTGTCTTCCCAATCATCATATACACGTGATACGATTGTTGCTTTTTTATATGCTTCTTCTCGGTTCAACTTCTACCTTTCCATATTTAAACAACAAACCAAAGAACAAACCAAGTGATACCATCATTAATGCTTGTGGTAATATCACAGTATCTGTAATATAAAAGTCATACAACACAGTTTCAATACCTGCGTTTACTGCATGACTTATTGATAATACTATTAGTGGAATAAATCGCCATGGAACAGTTCTTACCTTTATAGACAATAGTGGTGCCATCATTACTACTGATGCTAACAAACCACCAAATGCCCTGAAGAACATATTGTCTTCCATGTCATTAGAATAACAATAAGATGTTGCACTCATTGGATCAATTTGAATTGATTGTTCAAAGCCATGAGCCGCACAGACCACAGAGTGGCCCAGTTCATGAATTACAGTTGCTGGTGTCATTAGTATTAACAACACACCTACCGTTAAGATTGATATCTTAAGGCTTAGTTTCTTGTGCTTCACGTTCTTTGAGATACTTCCTCGCGATGATGAGGAATCCGACAATTTGGACATTTTCAATTACTATAAGTGCTGCAAAATAAAAGTACCAACCATCCATCATGTCATCTACAATTGCTGCTGTAACGGCTACAGTTGCAAATTCATCTATAAGTAATGACGGCATACTTGCTACAGCTTCTAATTGTTGTTCGGCTGTTACGTTTGCTGATAGTTTCATTACGTCATCTTGAGTTTCGATATCCATCAGTGCAAGTTCTCCCATAACTTGTTCTTTCAAATGACCATATGTGGTGTTACCTTCATGGATGAGAACTATTGCTCCACCCATTATTACTAATACAAATCCCATTTCTATAAAGAATATCCATCTGCGTTTACCCTTTTGAATCTTCAAGATAGTATTGATGAACATATCACCAAATCTACCAAGCCATCTTTGTTTTGAACCAATCATGAGGAATGCTGTAACGCCTCCCAATACTACTACTGATGCTAATACATTTTCATCAAATGCATACATGGTGATTAATCTTAATGGCATTAATATGGCTGCAAATGTAAGGCCAACTACTATCATCTCTGTTCTAGAGTATGGTTTGATACGATTTAATATATTCATTAGTTATATAACTCCGCATCTTCTATGGAGAAGGAAAAAATGTCACTTCAACAATTTATCTATCAAGGCTATAACGTTTTTTTTATCATCAAGACTTGTTATATACATATGCCAATCTTGATACAAAGTAATGTGTCCTTCATTAAAACTAATTTTTGCTTGACATTTCTGATTAACATAATTAGTAGTATCACTAAATTCTATATCTGCATAACCAAATTGTGATTTTACTTCATCTATAAATTCTTGATTTTTATTGGCTGTGTGTTGTTTTACTTCTGTTGCATCATTAATTTTTTTAATTAATTTGGTTATAATATCTTTCATACTTTTAACTGGATCAACTGAATAACAACGAATTGATTTATAATCACTAATTACTTTATATGGTGCTGAATAATTAAATTGTAATACCTCTCTACCTGATGGTGTTGACCGTTTATTAATATAGATATTTACATTATGTGGTTGACCATTATAACCTTGTGGTAATTCAATATTACGTGATTGAAATTGATACCTAATTTCAGCTTCTAATGCGTTTTTCATTGTATCATGATCATCAGTATCAATAGTATATGTATTGGTTTCTAATTCAATAGTTTGTATAGTCATTTAATAGTAACTGGTGTTTTCGATGCTCTGCATATTGGCACACCTGCTTAAAGCCTATTCAAGTATTGAACTTGAACTAATCTACGATTAGTTAAATTGATTTAATAATTGTGTAAGCTACAATTGGCGATAAAAGTATAAGCATTATCATTATACGAATTGATGCTAATTCATCAGTTTCGTCATTTGGATCTTCGAGTTCTATACCAACTGTAAATGAACCAACCGAAACTAGCGCTATTACAGCTATGCATAAAACTTGATAAATTTGCAAATATAATTAGTAATCTGATAATCAAATCAGATTTTAATTATACTAATCTGATTTTTTATCGTCAGTCTTTTTCTTTTGGAAATAACCACCTTTTGAAGGGCTACCACTAAAGTTTCTATTCTTCCACTTTAATGCCATTATAACTCCAATGATTGGAATTATAACTGCTAGTCCTACGGCTATGTTGGCTATTGTCGCATCATCAAAAGTCATGAACGTTCCTCCTTTGTTACACCGTCTCCCTCACCTTGTAGGGTACCTGCTTCGTTACGAGCAAATAGTTTATCATAATTTTTTTGTAACACTTCATATGGATCTACATCCATTGTTGCACAAAAACCAAACAAATGTTCTAATGTATCTGCTAATTTTTGTTCTATCTTTTCAAGTCGTTGAGGTGTAATTTTACCATCATCATCTCTAATTGACTTTTTTAAATGTTCAATTAATCTACCAGCACAACCAATAACTTTTAACAATTCTGTTGTATGCATTTCTGGTGCATGTCGATTCTGAAATGATTGTCTAGAATAAGTTTCTGAATATACCAAATCCCAAATAAGTCTATAATCAATTTTAAGGGCTTTTGTTAACCCACACCAATACCAAAATATATCACCAAGTTCTGCAACTACTTGATTTTGCCATTCTTGTTTTCTGTTTTCAAGGTCATTAACAGAATCAATTGCTTCAGTTAATTCACCAACTTCACCAGATAAACCTAAAAAATAAATATTCGGTTTAACATTACTAGCATATTTATCGTAGACACCTACGAGGTCTGCATATACTTGTATGTCATCACCTACTTTTTCCATTATTCACCTTCTAATGCTATTAGTCTATTATCAACATTTGTTGAGAATTGTTCAGCCCAACTACCAATGACATTAGTACTGTTTGCGATTCCACGAATTTGTAGGTCGTGTTGTTGCAATACATTTTCATGTGCAGTTAATACTACAATTGTTGCATTCATTTGACTTTGAAGAACAGTGATTTGATCTTGTAACTCTTGATTACTAGATTGTGCATCAGCTATTCTGTCTTCAGTTTTCTCACCAACTACACCAATAACAGCTATTAGTAGTATAATACCAGCTACGCCAGCAATACCTAATATAGGTGTTCTTTTGCTTTTTGATTTAGTGTTTTCACTCAATATCTTTTATCTCCACGTCACTACCATATATTACTTTCGCTAGATTATACGCCTGTTGGTCATTTTTGGCATAAATTTTCAGATTACCATCACCAATTAAAAATGGTGTTTCATCATGAATATCTTTTATATTATCGCTATATAAGTAATCTAATAATTCGGTAATATTAGGTTTTTCTATTTCATAATTATATTTTACTTGTTCTTTAAATACATATTTTTCTTTAGATTTGTTTATATATGTCTTTCCTTTTTCAGTAATAGTAAATTTACCACCAATCTTTTTGACTAGTTTTCGTGTTTTTAATTCAGACACTCTACCATATATAGTTGTTTCAGGTACTCCACTTAGTTTATTATGTATCTGTTTTATTGATAATGGTTCATTATATATTGTTTTTAGTACTTTGTTTGCTATTGACATTAGTAAAAAGTTGTGTGATTACAATCCATTTCTGTCTTTGCAACCAGCACTTTCATATTCAGTTACAGGTTCACCAGGTGCTGTTTCTTTATATTCCTTACACATAGTTGCTAATGCAATACCTTTTGCAGGGAACTCACCGATGTACTGAAACTTTATTTCGAAGGCTTCTTTAACCCCAGCGAAAGCATTGTATGCTCCACACACACTTGCATGTTCACATTGATCACAACGCTTTTGTTTTGGCATTTGAAAATCTTCTTCACGTTCTATTTCAGGCGTTTCTATTGATTCCATAAGTATAAAAAAAAGTGGATATTAGAATTGTCCACCGACAACTGGTGCAACCATGACAAGATTTCCATCTTCATCAAGTGATGCCTTTGTTGCAGGGTCAACTCTAGTATCGAGTGTTCTGAACCCAGCTGGGTTTCCGTTAAGTGCAGTAAGAACAGCTTGAGGCTGTTTCTTTCTTGACTCAACTTCCGCTACTTGGGTTGATGTGAGAACTTCACGAAGTGGTATTTGCTTAGCATTGCTATTGTCAAATACTTCTTCACCGACGCTCTCAGGGTTTTGAACTGTTTTTAAGTCGCTCATCGTAATAAATAATTAAGGATCGAAAGAATATTTAAGTCTTTTCTTTCATATATGTGCCTTCTATGATCGACTTATATAGTATTGGTGATGATTGTTTCAACTGACCAGTGAAAACACCGTCTTTAGGGTTTGGATTTAAAAAGAACACAATCTTCGATATGATACTACTATCTTCAGGTTGGAGCTTTGCCCATCCAAGACTACCCATTGGTATTCTATATGATTGATTTTGACTAGTCACTACTGTACACAAAAAGTTCCATTTGTTATCACCTTCTCGTTTAAAGTACGATACACCTGATGCATCAATTCCAAATTTGTCTCCTACTACGAAAACTGGTAATTTGGCTTTTGTGCCTTCAACAGTTGCAAAGTCTTTTTTCTCTACAGTAACAACTTTTGATAAAGACAAAATGAATTTCTCTACAAGTTCATCTTTATGTTCTATAGAGTACAACCCTAAGAACATTTCTTTGAACTTTGTATAATCACCTTTCTTATAATGATCAAGTATTGTTGCTGAAACTTTGTTAGCTAGATCTTGTCTTGTCGTGATAGTATATTTATCATAAACAAGATTGAATATCCTAGCATTATATGTTTCTGTAGCAGTGACAAATGGTGCAAATGTATAGATAATCCTATTATCACCCATATGCATTTTTCTTAATATTGTATATGGAGTGTTTGGGATTGTTTTAACCTTTCCGTCAACAATTACTATAAGCTCATCATCATGTGTCTCTAGTATTCTAGGCTTCATAGTTAATCATCATCACTATACTTTATTAATTTCTTTTGTACATAGTTGTCACAACCACATGGACAGTGTTTGTTCATAGTTGCATATCCTCTACTTTGTTCAATGTTTGAAATTCCTGTGATATCATTTGGTGGTAAGAATTTCATTGATATTCTTCCGTCTTCTTCAGGTTTTACTTCTGCTAATTCCATGACACTATGCAATTCAATCAATGATTTTATGTGTACAAAGTGAGTTGCTTTACAAGACACATCTATTACTTTAGATGTTTCAAACACTTTGGCTTCACAACCAGTTACGAATTCATTCAAGAAGTTTTCATAATGACCAGTTATTTTCACACGTTTATTTATTGTTTTTAATTGGTCTCGCAACTTGTATACAAAGTCATGCGCATCTGATCTAAACCCATATGTTTTTAATACGTCCTGATTCACTTCACCAATTGTATTTAGTGCATGTCTTGTTTTGAAGAATATGTCTAAATTATTTTTGGCATCTGGTTCTGGAACCATTTTCTGTACATTTTTATAAAATGTGTTTACAACAGTTGCTTTGTGATTTCCATTGAGTGCATCATTGAAATCATCATAATCACAACTCATTGTATTTTTCAACATCAGATTTTTCACATCATCAGATATAAATACTTTTTCAATCTCAGCCTTTGCGGTTTCAATTAAATCAAAGTGTTCACGCCAATCATACTTTAGATGATATTTATTTTCTATACCAAAGTAATCTTTGAGGTCTAGTGAAAATGAACGCCATGATTCAGTACTTCTGATTTCACCAGCATGTGAAATACCAGTATATATCTTATTTGTGTAACACAGTGTTTCACCATATACTTGTTCACAAGTTTTATACTTTTTGAGTTTTGTTGGTTTGTATGGTACAACAATTTCATGATTTCCAATTTGGTCAGTAATTGATTCTCGTACTTCACCATCTTCTCTAATTGCCATATATGCTTTACACAAGAACTCAAAGTTATCCACTAAATCAACTTCAACTTCATTTCCTTTTGTGTCATGAATTGATACAGTCTTTTGTGGTATGAACAATGAATCATTGACATATTTTCCATCACCTACACTAGTGTTTGTTTGACCTAGTGTGTACATGAATTGCTCTTTGTTCTTTTCGAAATCATTTTCTTTATCATCAAAGACATCTGCATCGTTATAAGCTCTATAACCTTTTATTTTATTGATTTGTTCATGCCATGTTGAAAACAACTGTTTACCTTTTGATGATATAACTTCAAAGTCATTCATACCATATAATGTAGCTTCAGTGATTATAGGTTCATCATTTTCGATTCCATATTCAACAGCTTTCTTGTTATACTTTGTAACAAAGAAATCATTTTTAGCTCTGCCCATTACATCCATCCATGGTTTTAATGGACCTTTGACGAATATTGTATTTTCATATTCAATATCATTATAGTCAGTGATCTTATCAGTATCTCTACCATAACCACTATGTTTATGGAATGTTAATCCAGCTGCAGCTCTACTGCCACCAGATCCTACTGATTTAATTTTATTGGCTTTCATGAACTCACGAATTAATGGTACCTTCCATTGTTCAAGTAATTGCTTTGCTACAACACCTGTCTTTTTATCAATTCTGACAAACTTTGGTATTCCCAATCCTTGAGCAACACAATATTCATGTACAGCCCTAATAGGTGGTAAAGCTTTGTTGTTCACAATAAATGCATTCTTTCTATATGAAAGTACTTGGTGCATGTTATGTTGTGCAGTATATTCTGTAAGATGTCTTTCGTTATCATACTTGATGTGAGTAATTGTATGATCTACTACAGAACGTATAAACTCTTTTGTAGCTTGTGTGAAGAATCTAGCAATGTTAAGCTGATTCATATATAGAACTGGCATCTGGTAAGGCATTGCCTCTAGTTCTTCAGCAGTTGTTGCTGTTAGTTTACCAAAGTGATCCTTGAATAATGATTCAAGTTTTGCCTTTAATGCTTGTTCAGATTTTACAGCTAGTCGTTCTCTATCTGGTAGAGGCATGTACTTTCTTTCGTCTTTAATGTTTAGTATGAATCCACTAAAGTTTGGTATCATACCATCATCTACTTCAATTGGAACTCTAGCTAATAGAATTACTTTTGGAGCATTGCGAGCCAAGTTTCCGTAGTCACCTTTATACATTACAGCCTTGAAATACACTTCTTCATCATCAAGAACAATTACTTCTTGATCTTCTCGGTCTTCATGTATTTTATCCAAATCTGCTATTTGTGGAATTTCAACTTTACCTGCTGACATCTTTCCATAGTCATCATCTAGAGTTAACTCTACCATGATATTTTGATATTGTGCAACAGCTTTGATAGTTCTGATTACATCGTATATATCAATATCATTATTTAACGTTAATGATATTCTTGTACCTGGTTCTTCCAAGTCAACATCTTCATCAGTTGTATTGGTCTTTTGCCATTGCCAACCTCTGTTATTGAGGTAAGCCATACAATGTACCATCTTTCCTTTATATTCATATGCCTCTCTTACTCGAGTTTCTACGATACATGAATCGGCTATTTTCAAGTGTGAGAAATAACCCATACCGAATTGGCCTGCTGTCTTGGAATCCATGTTACCACTTCGTCCAACATAAGACATTAAACTCTTGATTTGAGCATGCGTCATACCTGCACCTCGGACATCAGTAATAGTTAAATGTCTCTCGTGTGGGTGTAAGTGTATATCTACATATGCTTTGTTATCTTCGCCATATTGTTCATTAGCTTTACGGGCACCATGACCAATTGCATTAACAAGTAATTCTCTAATAGCAGACGAAGGGTATTTATAAAGTTCCTTAGCTACTCTTTGAAATATTACTTTTTCGTCTAACTTAGTTTCAAAGTCATCTACATCCTCTGTATTATCATGGATGTCTAACGGCTTTGCATTGCCTAAATCAGGTGCGTAGTATTCTACGTTATTTTCGTCTACTTTTGATTCATCATTCATTATTCTAATTCCTCCACATCTTCATCTTGATAATCTGCTCCAATATTAACTTGTTCTATTGCTTCGTTTTCTGTGTTAACATCAGAATCTTCAATTATCCAATATCTCGTTATTTTAAATTTCTTCATAATCTTAATTTCTCCTGTATTATATGTTTTGTAATATTTAGATTTACTGTATTTTCAGTTCTTCTCATAACTTGCCCTGCAATATAGTTTATTTTAGTTTGCTTAGCACCAATATGTTGTATACCTACAATCCTTGGATTTTCAATTATAACCTGTTCTACAATATTTTCTAATTCTTGTATATTCATATTAACTCTAATTTTATATTTTAATGAAATAAATAAAAAAAAATGTACTTAGGCGTTAGCCTTTTCCATTACTTCAAGTTTTCCAAACTTACCAACGTTCAAGGTTTTGTCACCTTTGAATTCGTTCATATAACCGTTTGAAATCTTGATGATGTCTTTGACACCAACTTTTTGGATTTCATCGCCCCACAATTGTAGGTCCATGGTACCCTTTGTATCAGACAGTACATATTTACAAACTTTCGTTTGTCCACCTGCTTTGAGATTGATATCTCTTGTCTCACCAATGGATTCGATTTGAGCTACGATATTAATCTGCTTTGTTCGTTCCTTAGCGACATCTGTCATGATAAATTCTTTATCTGCCATATCATTATACCTTATATTCACTGGTTAATAAAGCTTGTCAATATCATTCTGAACGGTAATTAACTTACCATCTTTATCTTTGTATTGATACTCAATAGGCTTCATTGACCTCATGAACGTACGAATGATATGATAGCCATCATTCAATTTATCCTTTTGAATACATACCAAAGCTCCCATTTTCAACCAATGACGCTCTTCTCTATCTGGTGAAACACCTTCTACGAAACTTTTTAGTTTCTTTTGTGGATCAAGAATTACCATGTAACCCTTTTCCTGTGGTTCACCTTCGTAGCCAAATACATCGCGTTCCTTTTCGAATATGAAACCGACTTCTGCGCCTTTGTGTGGATGCTTCATATATGCATTGTCCATTGTTAATTCGTTCATTTTAATTTCCATATTCACATTCTTCCTCATGTTCTTTTATAGTGTCTATGCCACCAGCAAATACTCTATTACATGAATTGTTTTTGCATCCAAATTCTGATAAAACTGATATATCATTTAATTCAAAATCACGTAATACATATGATGATGTTTTTTTTAATCTTTTAATTATTCCAGGATCAGTTATAACGGCTTCTACCGTATTACCATCACAATCAATATATTCTGCTACTGTTACTATCATCTCTTTACCAACTTTTGATTATCATATTTTAATATCTCTTCAATTTCTCTAGAATACTTTTCATCGTTTCTTAGTACTGGTTCACATATCAAATCTTGAAATGTACTTGCTTTACATATACATGACTCGTTAGTACACATACATGCATGATCTAAAAAATATCCAAAGAAACTTTTAAATATTCCTTCCTGTAGACCTTTTGGTAATAGTCTATTGTCTACTGGTATATCATGTTTTCGTTTCATCATTCATACCTTTCATCAATATACAATTCTTTATATAATCTTAATGCTTCTTGTGCTGGCATTTCTGGTGAGTCTATGAATCGTCCAGCGCCTGCTACTATTCTAACAATATAAGTATCTGGGTCATGTTTTTTTTCCATCATACATATGGAATCTATATGTATTTTACTTTGTTCATGTACTAACATTTTAATATCCTTTTAAATTTTTTCTCTAATTTGTTTTAATGTTAATTTTGGTTGTTCTGGTTCTGGCTCAGTTCCTTTCATTCCAACTTTTAAATCTTCAGCTATGATTTTATTTGTATGTTTTTCACAAAGTCGTTGTAATAGCTTATATTCTATTCCAACTACTTCCCTATAACATTCTACAAAGCCCCAATCTGGATGTTCACAAACCATACATGTAGTCATACACCCTTCACTTGGAGAGGGTAGTATAAAAAACTTAATGAAACATTTTAAATAGTTTGTTCTTGACGCCTTTACCTTCAGGTACTATGGTTATCTTATACCAAACACGTTCTTCGTCAGTTGCTTTATAAGTGATTTGTTTGATTTTTCTATCTCTTAATCCAACCAAGTCAATGGCTTTCATTGGCAATAAGAACACATGCCCTTGCTTACTATATTCGTCTATAACTTCTTCACTAGGATCTAGTCCTTCTAGATACTCTAAGAATATGACCATAGAACCATATTGGTGTATATGAAATGTTTCAATATTTTCAGCTAGTATATTTTCAATAGCTAGATCTCTTACAGTGGACATGAGTCTAGGAATTTCTGATTTTTCCGATTTTAGATTGACTATATTCTTGCAATCTGGATTATCACATATCCGTTCCATTACTATATATACTAAAACACTAGTTTATAATGGTAACTCTCTGACGATATTCGTCTCTAATCATTGTAGCTTCATTACTTCCGAGCGTAGTGGTATTTCACATCTATGATAATACAAGTCTTTTTCAAACTCATAATGATCTTCCATATACCATTCTTGTTCATTTTCAATCTTGTGAACAATATCTAATCTCATTGGCTCACAATCCATTGCCATTATTTCAGCTCGTATTGTTTCTGAACGTAGTTCAACAAGCCCAGCATATTCTTCTTGATTTTCTATCAATCCTGGATATACTACTCCAAATGCTATTATTAGTAAAACTATTCCTAATGCACCTAATGCAGCCCATCCTACATTTTGCATTATTGAAGCAAATATAAACCCAAACATTGCCATAGCCATTCCAGTAAACATTAAGATACCAAATTTTACACCAATTGGTTTTAGTGTTTCGTGTAATGTTTCTATTTGGTCAGTTAGTAATTGTATTTCGCTCATTATAGTTCCTTTTTATCTTCATCTGGTATGATGTTATCTATTTCAGTAATTTTAAAATTTACTAATTGTTTAATCATTAATTCATACAACTCATTATAACACTTTACATGGTATGTTGGTCTATATGGTTCTTCTGTTACTATTTGCCATTTTTGAAGTATTTTATTACCACAACTTTTACAAGTATAATTACTAGCTTTACGTATTACATATGGGTGCAAAAATCCTGTTATTTTATGCGGTTCCATACTATAATAAAACGGTGACCACCATTCGGTATTACTTAATGGTGTAGTTTGTGTCAAATACAATGGTTCTATATATTCAATGTTCATTGTACTTTCCTAATAGTGAACCAATCAACAATGCTTTCTTTAGGATCGCCATCACTAATTTGATCTACTATATCTTGTTCAAATATGTTCATTGCTTCCTCTTCATTTTCGGCTTCAACAACTTTTGCATATTCAAATATATATTTTTTCATCATAATCTGCTACAAGTTGTTTATATTCTTCAATACTAAATAGCGTCCAAAATAATGCTCTGTTACCAGCACCAATACCTTGTAATGGATTTGGCATACCAGCTTCTTTTAATCTAGTGTATAGAGTAGTCAAAGTTTCTTTTGCAGTTACTCGCCATTCTTCATCTTGTACAGTATAATCAAAGTCTGGTGTACCTGCAATTAATTCCCTTGCAACTAGAATTAAACAACTTTCACAATACCCATGATTGGTATCATCTGTAGTGTTTAAGGTTCGTTTGGTACATCTCTTGCATTCAGGCATGGTGTTAATTCAACTTCATCAATTTGTCTAAGTATGTTTTCATTATGTCTTTCTATACCTTGTGTTGCACGTTCATATAATAACTTCCAACAATTTACATGATATGCTGGAACATGAGTTTCATGAGTTATCATTTGTACATCATCAAGTATTTTTTCTTGACATGCTTTACATTTCCAATTGTATTTTTGTGTTGTTAATTTTGGTATTAATAATAATCTCCATTGCCATTCATTAACAATATATGTAACTGGAAAATCACGACCTTCATAACAATCTGTTTCTATAGTATCATTTATATCCATTTATATACAATCCATTTTAATAATACGTTTCATTAATTCTGATTCTTGACTTCCACTTAATTGTTCCTCTTCAACAAAGTGTTCTTTTAAACTATCGCAATTCATTACATCTATAGTGGTTTCCCATTCTTCATATGCTTGACCTGATACTATTATTCCAACGGGCGCCATAATAGCTACTAAAGCAAGTAGTCCTATTATTGTATAATCAATTCCGTCCATTTTTTTCCCTATTTAATATATTATCAATTTTTTCAATTATTTCTAATGTTATATAACATTCTTCAGGTAATATATTACCATGATTACTGTATTGCATTTGTACCAAGTTACGTTTAGATATACCAACCTTCTTTGATACTATACCATAATATATTTCAAACCATGGATCTGCAAATGTGTGTACCATTATCTAAATCTATTATTTAATAAGGCTCTCATTACCATTCCTCATTTCTTGTTATTACAGGCTTGTTACCATATGTGTATTTTGCACTATAATAACACATACTTGTATTTGGATCTGTAATAGAATAAGTAAAATCTTTCATTGACCAAAAGTATTGTATTTGCATACCACATTTTTTACATTTGGAATTTACAGATGAACACAAATTAGGCTTTTTATCATCGCCCCATTCTGTGAAATCTGCATCATACTTTTCCAAGTCGTGTTTTTGTATATCACATACATTAAAAGTTAATTTCATTTTATTATCACTATCTTTAACATTGCATATTATCGGATTCATATCTTTTATGCATTTGACATTCTGGACAAGACTCAATATGTTCCTCTATAGTCCATGGTTTGTCATGATGATGTTCAAGACAATAACTTGTATGAACTAACACTTCTCTATATCCATATTTACCATCTTCCATTGTCTTTTTAAATTGACAAGTACACTTTAGATATTTTTCTTCAGGTACAATAACAATTTGATCCTTTTCAAATAGATGTTTATTGATTAATTCTATTGTTGATTCTACTGCATCGTCTACTCTGTGTCGTACCCACCATGCATGGTCGCCTGCATCCCATTCGCCACTTTCACCTATTTCATCTATCCAGGCTTTAAGTATTCTAGTTTGCATTGTTATTGTTCTCCTGTTTCGAATTTCATAGCTTCTAAGAATTCTATCATTTTATATACATTATTTTCTGTACGTGGTATTGAGAATTCTATATCCCAATCATCCTCTATTGTAATATCAATTCCATTTAGATTAGTTTCAGCATATACACTACCAGTATAACGGTTATCCTCCCATTTTATATTTGGGAATCTACTTTTAAGTTTTCCTAGAAATTTGTCTTTCTCTGCTTGTTTAATTTGTTCTGCATCATTACTTTTTTCTTTGTTACTAATAATAGTATTTATAAAATTTTCTATATTGTTTATTGTGTTACTAGACCAATACCTAGTACCATTGTTATCGGATATTTCAATATTACCATTTTTACGACCTACATAAAATTCTGAATCCCATTTGAGATCAAATTTACCTTTATATACTTTTTTCAACAAAAATAAAGTATAAGCTTTTACAGAATCAGTAGATCTTAAATCAACTAAACATGACTCCGTGTTACACAAAGTTACGGCTGTTGGTGTTCGTGTGCTATTTTGTATAAATTCTTTTACCTTTTTCATGCTGGTACACCCCACATTTCGTGACTTTCATTTCTATTACAAACCGTTACACCGTTTGGATATTTTCTTAAACAAACAGGGCATACTACTGGAAGATTAGGATCTACTTCTGCAATCTCCAATAAGTTTTTAGAATAATTATATTCTTTAGTTCCACCTGTTAGAGTTTGTGTCATATGAATTAATTCGTCTTTATGAAATGTATCTATTGGTTTCATTATTTTTCAATCCTCTGCATTATGTTTCTGTGTATAGCACCAATATTTTTTGTTGGTACGAATGGCGTGTCCATAAACATATAACCACCCATTGATATTCTTACACAAGATCTATCCTTAAAGTTTACTATGGATATATCGTCTATCTCTAGTTTCATTATATTTGACACCTTTCACAACCACATACTGGTGTATCGTATGGAGTTAATTCGTTATTTGGGCATTCATCGTGACACTCTATTTCGCATTCTTCACAAATTTCCAAATTTTCATATTCTTTATTCACCATTATTTACATCCTTATATATGTTCTAGTTGATGGTGTTCGTCGTGCATTAAATCGTACCCGTTGATTACAACATTCACAAAATAAATTTTCTTTAGGTTTCCACCTAGCACATGTTTTACACCAATTACTCATTTTAAAATTTCTAGTACCTACTAACGATTCAACCGTACAAAATTTACATTTTCTCATAATCTTTTATGCTCTATTGCTATTACACTATTGTGGGCACGTGCAACTGTACGTAATCGTCTAGTACAACATTCACATGAAACTTGTGTTTTTGGTTTCCAACTGTTACAGCGTTTACACCAACTGGAGTCTTTAAAGTTTCTTGTGCCAACAGGATTTTTAATTCTGCATGCAGTACAATTAAATTTAGTTCTAGCCATTTTAATTCTCTATATAATGTTCTGGATGTTTTATTTTTACGTGTTTTGATAAATTACCAAGTTTCCAATATCCAGGTATAGTGCATAATGGACATTGATAGAATGGATCTGGTATAAATAAATCGGTTCTTGGTATTTTCATTAGTTTAAAAACATTCTACAATCATGTGGTGAGTCATCTGACCACAAATTACATTGTTTACAAGTATAAGTTTTTGGTGTACCACAATCACTGCATCTAGACTTTACAGTAAGTTGTTCTCCACATCCTCTACATGAATCTATTCTAAGCTTCTGCATAGGTTGCTTTAATTTACTCATCATATATTAACCTTTTGTATGTTCGGTAAGACTAATTACATCTTCAGACCAATTTAGTCCTGAAACTTCTATTCTATTACAAAATGTACATCTTCGTCTAGCCCACTTGTCACAAGTTATTGCTTTAACCCACTGATGTTCATAACTACATTTACTCATTATTTTACATTCTCGCTAATTTTTTATCGTTTTCTACAGTTCTACCATTTGTTCGTTTTGTTTTAAACAAACCATGGCAACAATCACAACGAAGTTTTGTAGTAACCATTGAATAACCACAACGTCTACATCTTTTCTTGTTATTTAGATATCCGTTTTGTCCAGGTCGTATTGTAGTATTCTTAAAACGATGACAAATAAGATTACATGTACAAGCCATTATTTATTCGCCTTTTCAAATTCAATACACATATCGCATAATGTTTCGCCTTCTCTATCTGTAAGGTTACCACATTTATCTGCACATTCTATTTCACCCATTTTTTATATCCTGGTATCTTTTATACATTTGATCAAAATCAACACCATAATCAATCATAGTCATCACGGGGTGTATCCTTTCACCAACTCTTATCCATGAAGCCCACTTTTTAAAGCGTGGAGAATAAATGGTCCAGACACCTTTGTGTTCTTCCATCCATTCGTAATCAGTCATTGATGGATTTGGTTCATTGTTTGGATGTGAATGCCATACACCAAGTAGTTTTAATCCTTTTTGCATTGCTGCAAAGATAGCTTCACCTGCTTCCATAGCACCGAATTCAAAGTATACAGGGGATGGTTTTTCATTTTTTACCATTGTAATTTTTGTTACATGGTTGTCATTTCCAAACATCAGCCCACATACTTCGTTCTTATCTTCGGACGCAATAACTAGTTTATCGGCAAATTCTTCACCAACAAATGTAATTGTTTCTTTTCCTTCTATGTATTTATTATTATGCATTTCAGTCATTTTGTTTCGTTACCTTTTTGTTTATCTTACCTACAGTATTCAGCATATCTTCAAAAGTCTCATTGTCGACTATACCTTTTAATCCTTCAGCTAATGCTTCCATTGATTGTTGCTCTTCCTTTTCAGAAGTTGGCCAATCACTAGGTACACTCATTGTTTTGTATTCTTCCATTAACCTATCAAAGGTTTCATTATCCATACCGAATAATATTCTACCTTCGTTAGGACCACGTGCATCCATAACAAATCTGATGTAATTAATCAACCATTGACCTTTTCGTTGGTCATGGTGTGCACTCCATCTACCCATTAGACTTCATCCTCTATCTTGTTTTTATTGAATATTTTATCAAGTTGTGGTTTTACAAGACTATCAAAAGTAATATTACCAATAGTCCATCCTATATAGAATGTAATACCAATAGCTATTATTTCAATTACGCCACCATTGAAATTTACTACACCATCGGTTATATTAAAATCCATTAGTTACAATCTCCACAATATCCATCATCATTAGAACAATCACCTTTGTGTTCATCACATCCTCTACATACACCGCTATGGCGACCTTGGCTTGGATCGTAATCCTCTTCGTCTTCCATATCAGTTGTAGTCTTTTCCATTCTCCATGCGAGTTCTTCTCTGATTACTTCAGCCAAGTCTTTTCTATCAATTACTAAACTTCGTTCAAGAGCATGTACCAAATGTTTTGATTCGTAATCTCTTAGATTTACTCCACCGTCATAATTTTGACTATTCATAAATTGACAGTTTCCTAATATCAAACTATCCATTAGTTGTTCTATTCCTTGTTCACTCATTTTTAATCAAATCCATTTTCAACAAATCGTCATATATTTTTTCTGCACGTGGTGAATCAAGAACTATATTTATCAAATATAATTCCTGTTCCTCATCCGTAGTTAATCCACCCATTTGATCATCATACTTTTTAAAGTATAATCTTTCTATTCTTTCTGATAATTTCATCGCCATGACTCCCTACCAGATGGTCCTCGCATTACACGTTGATACATGATATCATACGCAAATGAAAATAACATGAATCCAACGATTGCTCTTGAACCCCAAACTAAATCAGGTTCACCCAATGCCCAAGCTGCAATGTGAAATCCAAACATACCTCCTATTAATATCAAAGGCCACTTAAATCCCATTGGTTGTACGGCTGTTCTGTAACGAGCCATAAACATACAACTATGTACTATGTATTTTTCTATATTATATACCATTATTAACATTCACCAATTCTCATACATTTTATAAACCAAGTAATCTCTTCTTGAAGTCTATTTGTTGTGAAATACGTATCAGCCCAACCTGCAATGGAACCCCAGTTCCATATTGCACTTATGAATAGCACTAATGCTACTATGAATAATGCTGGACCAACTACTCCGATAAACGGAATTGGTATTCCTACTCTAGTATTTTTTACTTTAATATTTGTTGTTTCACTCATTTTACATTCCTCTATATATCAATCTTAATGGATTCCAAGATTCATTACAATTATTACATGTCCATGTATCTACATCAAACGTTGTATCTACACTTTTACATGATATACAAATATCTTTTATTCCACCTGATTCGATTAATTGTAATCTTATCTTTTGTAAATGTCTATAATATTCTATAGAATCATCCATACCTATTGATGCTCTACTGCCCTTTTCGACTTTGTTTATATTTTCAATATTTTCTAGTGGTGTTAGCGATTCATCATAGTCATCTACAGTACCACCAGCATTCCAAGATATTACTTCTCGTTTCCAGTCTTCATAAAACTCATCTATATCAATTGGTTTTTTTCTTTGGATAAATAAATTCCAAAACTTCTTCAGTACAGTTTTCAGCAACATATTCTATCATCTCATTTTGCATATTTTCTATTACATAATCAAACGCATCGTCTGTATGTATATAATCTGTATCATTCATAATCATCATCTAAGGTTTCATGGCAATCACTACAAGCCATATACATTAATCCATCAGGGCCTTCATCGTGGTATACTCCGCCATTGTGAGAACATACATTACTATCATAATTAGTTCCATATTCACCATCTTTATCTGATGCTATAATTAAATGATCACCAGAATGGTCTTTCTCATTTGTACAATACATTTTATTTGTTATTGCACGACCTTCAAAATCATAAAAGTCTATTGCTTGTATAAAAAAATTACAACCCATTTATTTCACTTTCTTAATTTTGAACATTACCTTATCACCGTCATTAGATTTCTCTAATACTTCATGTCCACTTCTAGATATCCATCTACTTATATCTGAATCAGCCTCTGGATCATCAGCCGTTACAGTCAAAGTGTCTCCTGTTTGTAATTTCTCAATTTCAATCTTTGTTCTAAAGACTGGCTCTGGGCAAAACAATCCACACATGTCTATTACTTTGTCTTCTGCCATTATTCAAATTCATCCTTTTCTATGTGGTCAAATTTATAAACAGCACTAAAGTGTATTTCACAATTATCACAATAGTTTTCATTTTGGTATGTCATGTCTCCACCATACGATTCACTATCAGCATTGTTACATACTTGATTGCATTGTGGGCATCTTAAATCTTCATTCATTTTATTCACTTTCAATCCTTGCGTCTAATGTAACCATACAATGTTTGCACTCACCACTGTATGGCATGTTTGGTTCTATATTAAGATATCTTAATGTAACTTCATTCCAACATTTAGAACAAGTAACTATTATTTGTGCTTTAGTCATTTTCTTTATCCTCATATAACGTACAATTACATGTACTCACACTACAATTTGAATGGTATGGATGTGTTAAACAATCGCATACACAACAGTCTCTTTTTCTCATTTCTCATCTACCTACATTGTATAGGGTAGTATATAAAAATTATTCTTTGTCTATATTTACAGTATTCTTTTTCTTTTTCGCACTTTCGTGTCTATAAATTGAAACCCAGAATATTGAATGTATGAAAGCAAACATAATTATTCCATATGGCATTTCAAGTGTTACTAAGAACACTATTGACATAATAGATAACATACCAGCAATTGTTGCTTTAGCCCAATTAAAATTACCCATTTTAATCAGCTTCAGTTTTGTCACTTCTTACTTCAACGAATATTGGTAAGAACAATGATGTTGGTTTACTGTCTCGGCTTTTAATCAAGTCATTATATTTAACACTGATGATTTTACCAACTACATCTTTTGGTTTTAGTGCGTTTCGTTGTTCATCATTGAATCCACTACCAACACTTACTTGTATAGTACTGTCTTTGTTTTGGCACTTTAGAGCACCAAGGATACCTTCGTTCTTTCCTAAACCAGGTACCCATTCAGTACAAAGTAGATCAATCTCTTTTACATCCTTCATCTTAACCATGTGATATGACCTTTTGTTTTCCCAAGGCATATCACGGTTCTTTAGTATAAGTCCTTCTTGGCCTTCTGCTAATTTTTTCTTGAAGAGTGTCATTGCTGAATCCAAACTATTCACTACTTTAGATTCTACAAGACCAAATCTATAATCATCATTAACTGATTGTAATTTGTTGAATCTGTCATCATATGATTCGGCATGATGACCAGTCTTCCAACCTTTCAAGTCAACCATATCCCAAAGAATGATTTTAAACATATCAGTTTCATCCTTTGTAATGGTTGTGCGACGTTTGTCGCTTACTATGCTTTTGTTAACTATACCGTTTCCAGTTTGACGATCCATTGGTGTCTTACCATCGAACTTTATTGTTCTTTCTTTTTGAATTAATTCAAACCCTTTTTGTGGTAATACTAATAGTTCACCATCAAGCATAACATTATCTAGTTTTGTCATCTCGTCAAAGTGACCAAACGTAGTAATTTCTTTTCCATTTCTAGAATATACTTTGGTTACACCATCTTCGATGATTATGTTTGCACGTAATCCATCCATCTTTGTTTGAGCAAAAGCTGGGAAAGTAATTCTATCTATATACTTGTTTGCCTGTGCTAGCATACATGGAAATTTATCTTTACTCATTTATATTCACCAATTATTAATCTTAATCCTAGAAAGTTAAAGCAATATGCATCCCACATTCTCATGTAGAACGGACACTTTGTAGGTGGCATGTCATGTGCTAATTGTACCATGTTCTGTACAGCACAACTATGCTTTATTAATCTTACTCTCATATCCTTTCTGCCATTACTAATACGGATTTTAATGTCATTTCTGTTACTTCACGAAGTTCCTTTTTCGTTGTAACATAATTGGCATGTACTTGTTTACCATTTACTTCTAGTGTAAGTTTACATGTATATTTTTTTACAGACATATTAACAATCCCTATTCCATTCAAATATTTTATATTTTGAATTTAGTTTACTAATTAAATTTGGTTCTTCCATAACCCATGGTGTAAGAAATAGTAGAACGAACAATCCACATACTCCTACAAATATTCCTAACCATCCTATTGAATCACCTTGTGAATCCAATCCTATGTCATTTACTATTGCATATATTCCAATTGGCAAAAATGCGATACAACTAAACATAAATAGATAGTATAACCCTTTAGCTAAATTTACTACGATATCTTCTGTTTTTTGTTTACATACTTTAATAGTCATCATTTATTCCTCATCACTTATTGTATCTATTTTTAATTGCAAGTTTTCATTTGGGTACATTTTAAAGTTATAAGGTTGACCAGCATCATTGATACCAGTATTGTTTAATGGAAACTCTAGCACCATTTCTCCATTATCTTGTCTTATAGTTACAATCATTTTTCATCACTCATTAATTTATCAACTATTTCATAAGATGCTTCTACATGATCAAATTTTAATCCCAACCAAGTTGTGTGTTTTGACAGTATCATAGCAACCTTTGAGGCTTTAGATATTCTTTCACTTTTATTCATTTTATATTCCTCTTGTAATTACACCAGAATAAATTAATTTACTTGCCCATGTATTTTTTCCATCAATTTGAAATCCATTTTTATCAAACTTTGTTTCAAATTCTTTAAACCCACCAACGTAAAAGTTATTATGGTCACAACCTGTTTTATTACGCAAGTACAATTCAAGTAGTATCTTTAAATTAATCATTCTATTCTTTCCCATTTCACTTTACCATATGTAAAATTTCCCATTGGTTTACTCTTTGATCCATCTCTTTCTGAATACACAGTATGAAGTGTATGTCTACCTAATTCATGTCTCTCTTTTCTAACATCAATTAGAGGATCATCTGCATCAAAGAATTGTTCACATAAATTGCATTGGAATTTAGCCATGTTTGCTTTGTCTCGGTAACCCATCTAACACTTTAATTGATTTTTCTTTTAGATCCATTATATTTTATTCCTAATCAAATACAATCCAACTCCACTATAGACTATTACGTTTGCTACTATTAGTATTTCTGCTAACATTTTAATCGTTATCCTTGAATATTACATCGTCTTCTGTGATAGTTGTGTCAGTTACTATGTGTAGCACCATACCTTCTGAATACATATCAACTATGTTTTCAGATGGCAACTTTAATGCTTTTAACACATTTCTCCAATCTACAGTGAACTCTCTACACCGAAGGGTATTTACGTATTCTACACCTTCGGCACATTTAAGTCCTTTTGATATTTTAGACTTTCTCATTGTTGTGTTCCTTAATTAACTTGTTTACTGTTTCAGATAATGTTTGTATTGCATGATCATACACTGTACTCTCCATATAATCTGCTTCTTCTGGATCTTCTTCAAAGTACTCAGCCAAATGATCATGCCAACCTTCCATGTCTGTTGGTAATCCGTTAATCATTGTGTTATCTATCCTTGTTTTCCTCAATCAATTCTAATGCTCTATCGCATATTTTCTTACGAAATTCTTCGTCATCTTCCCATCTCTTAGCAGTTGGGCCAATTGGACAAAATGAATTTGCAACTTGATCATGTACAAGTATTCTAGAGAACTCTTCATCTGTTAGAATTGCAGCACATCGTTCTTCACCCAATTCGTAAAAAACTTGATTGGTATGATTCTCGTCTTCACCTCTATGACTGGTTTCATCATCTTGCATGAAACCTTCACAGACATGTCGTTCATTTTCTATTTTTACTTCACTCATTATAATTCATCCTATAGTTTACATAGTTTTCACTATCTATTACATCTGCAGCCCAGTTTTTCAACTCGTGCTTATCATGAGACATTACGTGATCAGCGAATTCAAAAAAGTTATCAAACTCTGAATCAACATGTGCTAAAAAGCTAGGATTACATTCAACACATCTCATATATTAACACCTATTATTTCTGGCCAGTATGTCATTTTACGTTTTCCTTCACAAGCCCATAAAGGTATTTTTGGTTTTGGTTTATCTTCGCTCATTGTCATTCGTCATCCTCGTCATAATCATCTTCTTGTTCTTGTTGGTTATCATATTCATTTTTATGATATTCATATTCGATGTTTAAACTGTCCGTTTCATCTTCTTCACCATCTTCTTTGAGGTTAGGATTATTATAATGTAATGTCACATCACATTCTTTTGGATCTCTTTCATCTCGTGGCTCTTCAATTTTCAACCACAAGTTATCTCGTAATCTAATAATTGTATTCCATTCTGTTATTATTGTTTCCATTATAATTCATTCATTCCTTTGTGATACGATACAAGTATTTCACCAATGAATACTATGCTCATAGCAACTATTAATATTGTGATCATGTTGAATGTAATTCTAATTTTATATTTTAATGAAATAAGTAAAAAAACCTATCATGGGTATTCCAATATTTCTTTACATAATTTGCATACTATATGTTGTTGTCTAATTACAACATTATGCTTTATTACATGTTCTAAAATTGTGAATTCCATTATAATTTTCTATCTCCATTTTATACTATTAAAATATTGACTTAAATGTTGTGAACATAGTTCCCAACCATCTACTCGTCTACCATGACACTTACTTTCTTGCCATTTGTAGTTATCAACACGACATTGCATATCTAACGGTAACGGTGTTGATTTCCAAAATTTCCATTTCATGATCTATTTCTCAATTGCCAAATTTTTAATGTTATAATTTGTCTTATGAACCGATATATGTGTATCAATCTCCGCTCCATTCAGCGTCTGGGTGCTCTTCAACGTGTTCTTTACATTGTTCTAACAATTCATTTATGAAATGATGAGCATTACCATTTGTTGGACCCCAACCGTCGAGCTTTGTTTCATATGGCTCACCTTTGAGATTCATTACAGTTATAGTTTCTGGTTTGTTTGGTGATAGATAATTAAGTCTATAATCTGTATTCCAATCACCTTCATCACCACTTTTTTCAAGCCATTCCAATACTAGTTCTAAGTCAGGAATTAAATCTGTTAATGGTCTGTGATATACAGTTTTTCTAAATCCTTCATCACCAAATATTTCAAAGAACGCATAGTTATGATTCCATGTCATACCACTATCTACTAGTTGCATTGCACTGTCTTCTCTACCACAGTGTTCGCATTTGTTTTTTGGTTCAGTATTTAATGTATAATCATAACCCATTTTCATCATTTCCTTTCATTGGATAATCATCAAAGTATGTTCCACATAATTCTCCAAAATGTTTTTCGTTTTCATTTAGATATCTATTTTGTAATGCATCATACCTTACTGTTTTTGCAAGTATATCTGATTTTAGATCTTCCATTTCTTGACATATTTCACATGTAGTAGATAGATCATTCATCCCATGTTTGTATGCAAGATGCATTAATCGTTCTAAATCTATTTCTTGTTTACCCATTTTAATCAGCTTGTATTTTGTGCTTTATTCTATATTGGTATGAACTAAAATTTTCTTGCATGTTTTTTAGTTCATCTATTACTGCACCATCATGTGCATGAAAAACACCATCTGTTTGTCTTTGTTTTATTTCGTCTATTCTTATTTGAAGTATTTCATAGAAATCAGCTTCTGGTGTTGTTAGTTTTGACATTTTAATTCTCCTTCTATTACTACATGGCATATTTCACAACATCCACATTTCGGACATGGATACCTAGTTTCCCCGATACATCTACTATGGCTTGGACAATCTTTACATTGACATTTTCTTTTTGCCAAGTCTTCTCCAGCCATCATCTATGAAACCACTCCTGACTGCATTCTATACAATAAACTCTAGAGTCATCATCTTCAATATATAAGTTGTGTTTTGTACATGTCATTTTATTGTTCCTTTCTCTTTACAGATATACTTGTTGTTATTACCCAATCTCCACGTTCTTCAATCACTTTACTTACACATGATGCTTTCTTTGAATCAGGTATACGCTTGTGATTTTTACAGTACTTTCTATTATGTATTTCTAATGAATAGAAATTACAACACATTGGGAATTGACATCTGCCTGCCGTTGCTCTTCCACGTTTCGTTTTTAATACATATATTGAATTTTTCATTTAACAATCCATTGTTTTTAAATTATTAGGGTTACTTGGTAAACGCTTAGTTTCATTCTTTTGACTTGGTACTACAGATATGCTTGGACGTTCAATTAAGAATTCTTTTTCTAATATATGTCTAATTAATCTTAGAGATACTCCCTTTCTGCCAATTACTCTTGGAACACTTCCAGCCCGTATTAATACTCTATTACCTTTTTCTGATCTTAATAGATTAACTTCTTCAATACCTTCTTGATCCAATATTTTTTGAAAAGTTTTTGTGAGGTTTTCTGTTGATGGTCTTTCACATTTACAAAGTGTACTGTTCTCAGCATTCTGTCCTATATATTCTCCGCAGTTTGTACAAAGGTCGCTCATATTTTTAACATCTCAGTTTTGTGTATATTGTCGTGATGTTCATCACGTTCTTTAATTATTTCAAATGTTCTACTACAGTAGTGGCACATTGTTGTCATTATTTTAAATTTCTCTTATATTTATCAAGACACAAATAATGTTCTTCAAGTTTGTTATCGTTCATTTGTTTACCACAAATTTTACAATTTCCTGTTTCAGAATATAATACACTTGATAATTTCATTATTAAAATACGTAGGTAGGCGTGCCTGTTCTTGCATCAGCCTCAAGCCAATGTTGAAAACGCCTCGTTCGTTTCTCTTGCCTAGTGAGATTCCCAGATCCTTGTATGGAACATCATTATCTTTCTAGGTCACTTAGTGAGTTGTAGCCCGTATTATTCTTTTGGGCGATAAGGTTCCCGTGTGTAGGGAACACACACCTTATCACCACTCTCGTCTATTCGAGCACAATGGGCTCCTACGTGTAATTATGTTCTAATTACTGGTATTTAACATTTTACTATTATAATCTTTTGGATCATACATAATAGGTGTCAGTTGTATCCATTCAAATTTACCTTGTTCAACCATTTTAAAGAAATATTCTTCAGTCATTGGTTTTACCATACCCCATTCTTCATCAAAGTATTCATGACAACCACATCCACAATCCCAATCGAATTCTGCTTGGCAATTGAAGTGCATTACATTTCTACAGTAACCTGAAAATTCTCCTACCTTTGGTCTTGGCTCTTCACATTTAGAACATGCGTTTCCAAGATATACTGCGGAATCTTCTGATCCACATCTTTCACATTTAATAGTTTGTTCACTCATTTAATTCTTCCCTTACCCCTTTATCCATATCTTTCTCCATTGTTTAATTTTGTATGTCTATCACATCTTTCACGACCTAAGTCACGAAGATCTTCAAATGAATATAATTGACATCCACATTTATATAGTTTTAGAAATTCTTGTTCCATTTTATTTATCCTTCATTGGTGTATTACCAGCAATTTCTTCCCATCTTAATCGTACAGATTGTACAGCTTTATCAGGATCTTCAAGTAACTCTTTAGCCTCAGCAATCATATGTTTTGAATGCATAGTTTCAAAAGCAAATGATGTTGCACGTTTTATTAAATCATATTGAGGGTAAAATACATCATGTGCATCTAACACCATAAATCCATGTTTCATTCTTCTGGTCATTCCAAAGAATTCCAATCCTACAAAACTTGCACTGGCTCCACTGTGACCTTGTTTACTCATTATAAAGTTCCACATTGCCATCATGCATCGTACACCAACTTTAACAGATTCATTATAATCCCATGGTTTTGCAAGTTGTTCAGAAACATACATACTCATTTCATCCAGATCCTTTGGCGTGTAATTACCGCCTTGGTCTTCGTATGTCTTTTTATATTTTATATCTATTTGTGTATCCATTTTAATCACCAGTTCTAGATAATATGAATAGCGCATAATCTATTCCTTGAACGATACCCATATAATATTCTTCGCCACCAGTAAAATCTGGTGCTTTTGCTAGTTTCATATTATGCTTACGCCATTCTTTCAAATGTGATAACATATCGTCTTCTGTAAATAAATTAATTGGTGTTTTCATTTAATCATCATTCTCCGTACATAATGGAACTTTATCAATTGTATCATATGTATAGTATCCTATAAAATCGAATTTTGAACATACACAATCTTTACATGCGCCTTTACAATATCTACCAAACACTGTACCCCAATTATGATGTATAGCATTATGACCACATGAACACCATGCCCAATTACTATATACGAATGGTTTGGTTTCTTGTTTTCTGATACATTGTTTTTTAATACATGGTTCAGTCATTTTAGTACCTCGGATTTGCAATGTCACTATACACTAGATAATCAAATGCATTTTGTTGTGTTGTGTAATCAATTAATCCTTGATTATACCAGATTTCTATATTATAAGACCAACTAGGTACTTCATATGTGAATCTAATTGTATCACCGTATTGATCTTTATCATAGAATATTTTCATAATTCTAAATTGATCTGTACTAGTTATACCAGATTTAAAATAATATTCTATCATGACGTCTTCCACATATCCTTCAACTGCTGCCGTTGGTACGAGCAAAAGAATAAATGGTACTATTAATAATAATATTTTCATTTATTCTACACCAAAGTTTAATATTGATGTTACTCTATCACCCATTGATCTTAGTGATACATCGGATATTTCACAAGCATCTGATATTTCTGCAAACGTTCCATGGTAATCACAATCTGTATTCAATACAATATATCTCATCACTGCACCTACAAGTACTGATGGTGATTTACCTTCATGGAATTTACTTTCTTGTAACACACTTAACAAGCGTCTTACTTCTGGTTCCCATTTTGGGTCTATACTAGTTTTTGTAAAGTATTTTGATACATATGAATCCAGGCTTGGTATCTTTGATACTACTCCGTATGCTTCATTTATTACACGCAAATTTTGATATATCCTTTTTGTTGGTATATTCATTGCTGTACTTATTTCAGCCATTGATTTTGGTATGTCATTCTTTTTACATACATAATATATTACGGCTGAAAGTAAATCAAGTGTTACTCGTCCTCTTGTTAGTTTTTCACCAACAACTTTCTTCATGTATTTTTCTATTTCGAGGATTGTCACTTCATTTAATCCTAATAGACTAGTTTGTTGTTTTATAATAAACAATAAATGACCATTGTTATATTGCCATTTTACACGGTTGTCCCATTTGTTTATTTGTTTAAACATTTGTCTATTTTTCGGGCTTATACCTTTACCAGTGAAATCTTTCATACCTTTTCTCATGTATGTTGATTCACCTAAATTCTTGTTTGTTTGACCAGTGAATTTACTTGAATTGTTGTCCATTTTATATGTTTGACTGTACAGTTCATCATGTGTTGTCTTTTCTTCAAGTACTATTCCACAACGGTTACATACCTTTTCACCTGCGTCTATATCATCTATTGCAGTATGTGGTTTACCATCAGGGCAATATGTAATTATTTTTTGTTCTGTCATATCATTTTTTCTCTTTCTTTTTGAATGAAATCATATAGATTTCCTTCTCTTTTTATCATTTCTTGTTCGTAAGCGTGTATTTGAGATTCTAAAAAATCTGTCTCAGGGAAGTTTTTAAGTTCGTACATTAGGTATTGCCATACGCTATATATTTCTTCACTACTAATTTGTGATGGAGCATGTACAGTTCTTATTAATTTATTCATTGTAATACTAGAAAGTAATGTTAACTTTATCTTTATTCCGAAAACGTCTCAACAGTATCGATGTAGAGTTTCTGTTGTACGAGACTGGTCTAGGAATCACCCCTACTTTCAGTCGGAGATTAGTGTTTACCTTTCTAGGCTAACTTACGTACGTTAACTGTAATACCGTGGCACCGCGATTCACACGAGTGGGGAGATGGACTGAGCTTGCGCACAAACCATATAACTCATCATCTATAACAGTTAGGCCACGGTTAAGTGTAATTATACTTTACCGATATCATCGGTACCACGATCATCAACTTCATCTTTATCTTTTCTAAAGCCGATATCTTCCTTTTTGTTTATACCGTATTTTGCGTCAAATTTTTCATCAAATTCTTCCTGTCGTTTTTCAAACTTTGCATCTTGTTCATCCCATTTTTTATTCCTTTCGATGCTTGCAAGTTCTCGTTGTTTTTCTATCAATGTAGATGAAATTAACTTTGCAATTTCTAATTGATATTGTTCTACTTCACGTTCTGCTTTATCTTTTGCTTCAACACTTTCAAAATCAGACCAATCACCGATACCTCTTAATTTGGTGGCACGTTTGTATGATTCTTGCAGTAGCCAATCAACTTCCATTGTTGCTTCTTCATTAGGGTTTCTCATTTTAATCATCTTTTAGTTTATAAACATTTGTTCCTTTTATTGGTTCCATATCTGTTACCTTGGCGTTTTTTGAAATGGTATCCAATGCCTTTTGAACGTTTTTAAATCTGGTTAATTCAGCAGATTTTTTATCGTCATTGAATGACATATCAAATTCAATTTGTATGTTTACTGTTACCATGTTAATCAGCAGTTATAGTTTCTGTTGTGAATCTTGTGAGCTTTAATGGCTCTTGATCACGATCGTATTTTTCTTTTAATTTTATAAATAATAACATTTCTTTTGCGGTTTTAACGCTAAAGTCATGTTGTTTGCCGTAATCATCACCGCCACTATAATGGCTATTAGATCCTGGACCATCTCTATAAGATTCTTTAAATCTTAGTTCTAATACGTCATATGTTTTTGTAAATTTCATTAATTATAATTTGTAACCATGCTTTGCCTAGAAGTTCCCCTCTGTTTATTGCTTAGTTATTGCCGTTTCGTGCACTCGTGCATACCGAATGTTGTTCACCAACTTGACTCTAACGGGGCGTGAATAAGGTTACGGGAATACCTTTACCGAGTTCCCATGGTTGCGAGTTGCAACACGGCTAAATAACTCACTAGCCTTTACTGACTAGATCCTAGTTTAGTTTAATTGTTTGGTGATTGCAGTTCTATTCCTCTGTCACATTCTTTATTAGGACAAAAGTATTCAAAACTTTCATTATATTTCAAGTAACACCCACAATGAGGACACTCTGGTTGATAATGGTCACCCATTTTACCAAGACTCCGAGTTCTTGCATTTGTTACAAGTAACTTCTCTATCGTCACAACTATCATACATAATTATCGTTACAATACAATCTTTGCTACCACATTTTTTACATACGATATCAAATGTTTTTAAATCCATTTCATTCATTAGTAAGTTACTCCTTCACAATGTGGGCATTTATATCCTTTAATATGATTTCCAAGCTTAAATGTTTCAGCATAATCTGGACAAAATGTCTTTTCACAATGAGCACATGGTAAGTATTCATCATCATCACCTGACATGTGATCATGAAATTGTGCTCTTAATACTTCGTCATTATCATCCATTTTAATCATCAATCAACATTTCGTTTATACGTTGAAGTTCATTCTGGAGTTTTTTCTTTTTACCCATTATGATTTTGTATACTCTCAAGGCTTCAATTATTTCAGATTTCATATTGAAGATTCTGTGTATTGGATGAGATTTACCCCATTCTATAACACCTTCAGCTTCGAGTTGTTTTTCAACTTCTTCAAAATCTTTTTCAGTTAATGTCAATTATTTTCACTTCACATTTCAGCATATTTATCTATGCATTCATCACATGTTGACCAAGAGTTTTCTACTGGATTTTTCTTGCATGCTTTACACAAGTTATCACCATAAAATATTTCAGTCATCTCTACACTCACTTATACTATCTGAATATCTTTCAAGTAAATTGTTTACACATTGTTCAAAATCTGCTGCACCCATGTTGAATGGTAATTGTGCTAATCTGATTAATGTATATTCAGATACTTGTATGGTTGAGAATTTTTGTTTTCCAGTCATTTCTTAATCCTTAACAATCTATCATTCCAAGCATGTTCATTTAACAGGTGACGTTCTGCTTCTTGTCCATTTGTAAATATAATAATTGGCTCACATAAAGTGCATTCTATTTGTAAAGTCATACTTTATCGCCCCATTTGAATCCGCAACCATAACAACCCTCCCAATCTGTGGAAATAAATTGTCCACAACCAGCAGGGCACCTTAGTGTTACTTCTTGACGGTTATCTCTGAACATTGAAACACAAGTGTTTTCTTCATGTCGTTCCCAATCAGTTAATGTTCGTGGTGGCAATCTGTCTTCTACTACAACATTGCATGTGCAATTCCATAGTCCTTGTTTCTCATCAGGTGTCATTGTTTTGTGACATTCTGGACAGTCCATGTATACGTAATTCATTTTAATTCACACTCATATATTGAAATAATTCCAAGTCGCTTGGATTCATATGTTCTAGATGCCATGCTAAATTACTTGTATGATAGTTTATATCCTTTTCGGTTAATGTATCATCAGTTTTAATTAAATTTGCTATTCCTAAAGCATTGCATATTGGACAAGTACATATTATGTCCATTGATAGTTCACAAGTTTCCAGGCCATGTTTATTATCTTCACATGTTGGGCAATCAGTATATGTCATCATTAGGTAGATCTCTCACGTATTAATTTGTCAATACGTTCTATTTCTTCAACGTTGTTATCTTGCAACATTTGGTTATAATATTGTTGCTCAGTTTCAGTCAATTTAAATTTCATTATACTTCATGTTCCCTATCAAACTCGCCTTTGAATTCTTTATCCATGGCTTCATCTATGTATATATTTTGAAGCAAGTCATGTTTCTTTTCTTCAGACATGTTTCTCATTAGATTAGTTTTAGCATTATAAATTCGTTTATCATATACTGGGTTGTTTTCGTTGAATTCAAGTTCTTCAGTATTTTGTCTAATTGCATTAACGTCCTCTTCCACTTTTGGTTGTCGGTGTTCTTCAGCATGTTTATTATACTCTTCCCACGTAGGTTGTCGTCTCAAGTTTCTTAACCATTTAAACATTTTTATCATCCTTTTTCTTATTTTTTAAATGGTAGTTTTTGTTGTATTCTTTTGTTTTAGTTATTTTACCTGTATCAACCAGTTCTTTAAGGCCAGGCACATTACGTCTTACCCTATCTAACTTTGCACAAATTTTACATTGTACCTCTGCGGATGGATCTTGTTTCTTATGTTCAAAGTGGTCTATTAAATCATCACTTGTGAATTCAATCATCAAGTTTATTTTTGTCACTTTGTTTTTTAATTTTACGAAAAGATCCATACGCTTCGGTATCATAAAAAAAAGGCTAGCGAGGATTGAATAGTTAATCCTCTACTACCCTTAATATTCATTTTAATGTATTAAGTAAAAAAGTTTTATTTTTTACCTTGTACATTTACACTTTGTAGTGCAATCGCTTTATCAGCGAGTATACTTACACTAACACTATCACCTGAATCTATTGATGTAATAGTTCCATTTGTTAGCTTAAAGTACACAATACCAACTTGTCCTGGACTTAGAGCCACTGGCCCTGAAGCAGAATCTGCACATACCTCGCCTCCTCCAATTGTTTGTATTTGTAAGGTCTCGCCATTACAAACACCTAACGAATTTTCAAGGAATCCATTTGTTCCCCAACCAGTGAAATTCAATGGTTGTAAGAACACTTCAGTGCTGATTGTTGTATCTGCATACCATTGTGTAAATGGTACTTCAGTACTTCTGACTTTAATCTTATCTATGGCTATATGTGTATCACCGTCATTTCTGACTTTAGCTACACCCCATGACAAGCCGTCATTTGCTTCAGTATCGCCAACTTCATCTAGTACCCATAAGTTGATTCCTGTTGTTGCTACAGATTCTTGTTGAGCATTTGTCTCAAAGAGACTTGTCCCAAAGTTAATTGCGCCAACACCAAGTACAACAGATGCTACCAGTATGATGACAGTTGTTATTACTGTGCTGATTGCACGTCTTTTGCGTGGTTTGTTTTTCATGTTGATTGTAATATGTAAATATGCTGTACAGGCGCTACGTGCACATTAATAACCGATCCTTGTTATCACACAATTACTGTAATCTATCTTTTAATTCTTGTATTGTCATTAAGCAGTGGTATGGTTTTTCTTCATGCCATGCAATACTTACATAAGATTTATACGGATAATATCTATTACATTGTTCACATAATTTTGTATCTGTATTAACCATTATTAAAAATGTTAACAGGACATACTTTATCAGACTGATTACTGACTTTCGTGGCATACTTTGGTAGCTTACGGTGTATTGGTATGATTTGAGCCAACCTATTAAGTGTAATTAATTAATTTGTTTAAGAAAAAATAGATTTGACGTATTCTTTAAAAAATTCGATAGTTGCTTAGTTAGCAACTTCAGGAACAGTTGCTGGAGTTTGAGTTGCAAGTGATGCTTTATACTCTGCTCTTTTCACTGATTCCTTATCGATGAATGCGTCGATTGCGGTGTGGGCTGCTGCTTTATCTAATTTGCCAACGGCATTTAGAATAGCATAGTCACTACCAATTCCGATCAAGGTACTTCCACTTCCACGATAAAGTCTTCCGAAGACTTTGGCCATGGTGTCAATCTGTGGTTGAGTGACAGTTGGTGGTTTCTCTGTAGATGTTTGTTGAGACATTTACTGTAATTCCTGAAATAAATAATAAAAATTAACTTAATATGAATGTTACGTATATACTAGTTACTGTTAAACCAAATATTAATCGTTTCTTTATAATTTTACGACCGTTGAGTATATCCATAAATTTTCACTTTATTGAATTAAATAAAAAAAAACTTAATCTAGGCAATCCATAGATTCCTAGTTTGGAGAGTGTCGACCTTTAACGTCTTCCACGACTCTCAGCCAGTAGACGTGTGTAAGGCATATTTTCAGTCAATTACGGTTCTTTCATCGTTGTTCACTATGAACGTTCATTGAGAGCCATATACCTTACACTGTTAACTAGTTAACTATAATTTGGCTCAGATACTTCCATTAGGTTTTGTATATTCATCATCGCCTTGGGTGTAAATTGCTCGCCTATTTACTGTTACACAAACACTTACAACCTTTACATTTATCATGTTTGCCTGCAATGCATTTATAACAAAAATCTTTTAATAGGGTTTGAATCCACATAATTATAATGGGGCACGGACATATGATCGAATGGTTATGGTTGGCGTCCGTACCCACAAATCGATGACTTCTCTTTCGAGTAGCTACTATAATTTTGGAAACCAAGTTCGGAGCAAGTTTGCAATTTCAAACATTGACTTTCCTTGGAGATGTTGGGTTTGTGCAGATGTTAATTTCATTACCAAGATTTTCTATAATCGTTTGATGGTTTTTGAGGTTCAAAGTCGCAATACAAACATGGATATACCATGATGGCTTTGGTACAACGTTTACACCTTTTAGCGCCAGGTCTCATTGATGGGATTAATATACACATTAGCAATCATACTCGTCTATACAGTTTTGAGTGTCATGTTTAGATTCTTCAACACCACAAATATAACAAGGAGTATCTTCGTCGCCAAACTGTAGCATTGAGGATTGACCAGCAGGTCTACTCTTCATTGTGTTCTTATGTTGATTTCTTATTTGTTCAGTCATTATTATTCATTTTTATGTAATAGATAAAAAAATTTTATCATGATTTTGATGATACCTTAACACGTTTTCCCAACGATGGTTCTGGCAATCTTGACAGAAACATTCGTGGCCAGGCTTTGAGGCATGGCATTTCCCTTGACCTTTTGTGTCGTCATGACTAAAGGCACCTCCGTCACATGGTTTAGTTAATTTGCAAATAGGACACGGATGTTTACCTTTGCAAAATTTATTATATTTCATTAGTGTAATTGTAAGTGGATTTTCTGGTTCATTCGATAACGTGCAACTTGTTCGACTTTGACAGTAGCGAAGGTGTATATTTTCTATCCCCAGACTGACGCCTACCTCCTCGACGGGTTGCTCTACACCGTTTTGGATCTGAATCGTCAAACTATAAATATGTCCTATTCGTTCATTGAAGACCAGCTTCAAGTCGACGTTCGAAGTTATTGAGAAGTTATCGAATTCTCTAGAGTATTCTCTACTCTAATAAGATATTCCTGTCGCAGGTTGTAGTCATCTGACCATGCTAGATTTGGTTAGTACCGTTTTCATGCACTAAGGCTAGCCCCGTATGGTTCAATTACTTTCCGCCTCTACAATTTCTAACTGCTGATGGACTGCTAGCAATCCATGTTTCTTGCCATTCGCCACGTGCTGTCAACTCTTAACTAACGGAGCACACGTTGTGCAAATCAGACACTTATAATTTGATGAAACATTTCGATTTCATCACTTACTGTAATTTATGAAGTAGATAATAAAATGCTCATTTAATGGCGTATGATTTATCCATTTTTCAACGATTGATTTAAATCAACTTTGAATGCTTTTGTCGGGCTATAGAAGGCATATGTCAATTTAAAGTTTCGTATACTAAATGAGCATAAAAAAATAACCGCATAAGCGATTAAATTATAATGAAAGTGGGGAAGGTGTAGCCTCTTTTGCTACTACCGATGAGTTGTCATTCGATTTGTTTGTTATTGCACTAATTATCAAGTTGATCTTTTCGCCTGATATTGATGTCATTGGATTCAACCTACTTTTTAGGTAGTTGTTGAGAATTTGTTTGTTGTTTCTTGGAACGTTTTCAGATGTGTTTTTCCATGCTTCGATTTGTGAAGATTCACATTTTTCACATGATACAGTTATTGGTTCGTAGTCGTAGATGTCTATGTTCTTTGCAACGTATTTTGGAGTGATTTCAACTGTTGGTTTGGTTCCATTTACGGATACGCTAACACTAGCGGTTGTCACTTCAGGTTGCTTAGATTTGAAGTCATTGTTGTATTCCATATCTACTATACCTTTCATTTCAGGTGTCAATGGATTTGTCTTTGCAGTATTTACTCTGTTTGGATTGTCAATACCAAACTTTCCAAACATACCTCTTAACTGTTTCATTTGTGCAGTTTTGACAAGGTCTTCTTTAGTTGTGACACTGATGTCATAGAATCTTTGAACTCTTGTATGTTTCAATCCGTTTTTATCGATTGATGTCATGTTGACGTCATTGTATGCTGATGGAGTACCAGATGCTATTACAGGTGCTTGTGCACTTGCGAGAATTACCTTTACAGATTTTGTAAATGCTTTTACTCTTTCTGGCATTGCTACTAGGAACGTTGTTTTCCTATCGATGTCTTTGGTTGCCATTTTCTTTATGGCGTCTTTAGATTCTTGTGTTGATGCCCATTGCATGTCTTTCATTGCTCTTGACAATCTTTCAAAGTCAATGTTCTTTGGATTAGGTTTCACACCAAGATACTTATTACAAGTATTGATTTGTAGAGGTGTGATTTGATCTGTTCCGTCGAAGTCATTTCCTTTTTGAATACGAGCAATTTTCTTGTTCATATTCTCAATGATGTTGTCACGAGTTGTATGACGTTCTGCAATGGCTTCTGATTCTTGAGCAGTTTCAGGAACTAGCAGTCGAAGTTTGCATACTCTAGTATGTTGTCCCTCTGATGATCTTTGTTTTTCATCATTTTTGTTACCGAATTTTGGTAATTCGATATCAGGGTGAATCAACTCTAGAGGGAAGTCATATTCTGCTTGTATTCTGCGTGCCAAGATTTCATCCTTTGCAAACACATTGTCTTCAAGCATTCGACGTGTGTGAATGTCTTTGATCATTTTGTCAAATGTTGAGATCATTTCACCACTTTGTCTATCCCATACTTTTCTTTTCAATGCTTGTTCAACTTGAGCAGTTTTTGTTAAACCCATTACTGTGAATGGATCATGACTGCCTGCTGTTTCCGAAGTATCTTTGAAGAACTTTTCAATGGTTGCCACTTCTGGATTTTCACAATGACATTGTTTTGCTTTTGAATCAGATCGATCTTCAAGCATTCCATTACACTTTCTACAACCTTTGATAAAGTGAGGTTTCCATTGAGGTTTTCTATTTTCAACAGTTTCCATTGGTTCGTCAAAGTCATGTTCAGTGAAGTCACTGGAGTGAAGTCTTTTGACTTTGTCACTGCCACAATCTGCACATACAACTTTCATACCCTTTGTAAATTTATCAAGAGGTATTTGGGTTGTCATGCCGTCGATTTCACACACATAATCAGCCGTTAAAACTGATTTGTCATCGCTGACGTGTTGAATCCTATCAATTAGTTGTGATTCTGTTTCTGTATCACACTGTTCTGAAGCAGTTGATTGGATCATTCCATTTGATGGTTTGAGGACTTTATTCAAATTCATCTCATTTCCTTGATGTGGGGAAAAAATTGTAGTCGTTTGTTCATCGACTGGATCACATGTACAAGTCATGTTGTCACAACCTATACATGTTTGTATTGATATATTATCGATCATATCAATTTCTTGATGAGGGGAAAAAATTGGGGTTGAGGCTTCTAAGGAAGCCGAGACTGGATCGACGAATTTATCCATTCCGTTGACACCGATTTTATGGAAGTTTTCAGATGTCATTTTAGAAACCATATCCATTGATGTCTTTTTCATCATCAAGTCTTGTGATGAGAGGGTATAATGGGGCTTTACCATTAACACCTATACCAAATTGTTTCAAGGAAGTTTGACCTAAAGGTCGTGTTTCCATGAATTTTGCTATATGTGATAGTGCACTTTCAGACATATCACTTGAAGATGTAGAAATAAAAGACTCTACTGAAGTTAGATTACTTATATTTCTTC